>Ga0247742_10000056_pt1 | contig 99221 bp, 77 predicted proteins | sample UWRJL208509C2_FD_180944 | JGI IMG/M metagenome (GOLD analysis project Ga0247742, IMG submission 180944) | Plant litter microbial communities from Arlington Agricultural Research Station in Wisconsin, United States - UWRJ-L208-509C-2 | ecosystem: Environmental > Terrestrial > Plant litter >...
CATCAGCAGCAACAATATTAACCATATTGCCGAAGACAAAAATGGCAATCTCTGGATCGCTACCGGCAACGGTTTAAATAAATACGACAGGGAAAAAAGCCGCTTTTATCATTACACACATCATGACGAAAATACAAACTCCTTAGCAAGCAACTACATAGTTAAGCTGTTTTTTGATAACGATGGTGATTTATGGATAGGCCATCAAAAAGAAGGCCTTGATAAATATATCATCAGCGAAAATAAATTTATACACTACAAGCATAATAATAACAAGAAAAGCCTGAGCGATAATAATATCAGGGCCCTTTATATTGACAGCCGTGATAACTTATGGGTAGGTACCGCATACGGTGGTTTAAACCTTTTTAATGCCGGCAGTAAAACCTTTACCAGTTTTAGGTATGACGAAAAAAATAACGGCTCAATATCTGCCGATAAAATAAACTGCATTTTTGAAGATAGTCATCACCGCCTGTGGGTAGGCGTTTCCGGAGGTGGGCTTAATTTGTATGATAGCCGGGCCCGTACTTTCAGGCATTTTAAAAAAGAACCAGGCAACAGCAATTCATTACCCTACAATACCGTACAAAGTATTGCCGAAGATAGTCACGAAAATTTATGGATAGGTACCGAAAACGGTGGGCTGAGTATATTCAACTACCGTAGCCAAACATTCAGTAATCATAATCAGGATGAGGTAGATAACACCAGCATAGCCAGTAACTCCGTTGATGTTATATTAAAAGATGGTGTTGGTAACATGTGGATCGGCGCCTACGCATCGGGTATAAGTTTGTATAAAAAAATAAGGGAAAACTTTATTCATTACAAACACAACTCACACCCCAACAGCCTGTCGAACAATTTTGTACTTGATTTATATGAAGACCAGAAACACAATATATGGATAGGTACCGATGGCGGAGGACTAAACCTATTTGAACCTGAAAAGGGTATTTTTACAGCCTACAAACAAAATGAGAATGACAAAAGCAGTATTGCAGGCAATTACGTTTTAGCCATAAAAGAAGATCATAAGAACAACCTCTGGATAGGCACCTGGGGCAACGGGCTCAGTGTAATGGATCTTACTACCCGTAAATTCAAATCGTACCATCACAATCCTGATGATACGGCAAGCCTGAGCAGCGATAATATATACGCTATTACCACCTCTCCTGATAATAAAATATGGATTGGCACCCTTGGTGGCGGGCTTGATCAGTACAATCCCGAAACTAATAAGTTTATCCATTACAAGCACAATGACAACAACCCTAAAAGTTTAAGCAGCAACAATATAAACTCTCTCCTTTCCGACTCAAAAGGCAACCTTTGGGTGGGTACAAATGATGGTGGTTTAAACTTGTTCAACTCCCATACTAATACATTCACCAGCTATAAATATGATAAATCAAAAAACAGCATAAGTAATAATTCTGCACTTGATTTGCTGGAGGATCACGCTGGCAACATATGGATATGCACTTTGGATGGCATAAACCGCCTTAATCCAAAAACCGGAAGGTTTACCAGTTTTAAAATAAAAGATGGTTTGCTTAACAATTACACCTATGCTGTAAAGGAAGACAACAGCGGAAATTTATGGATAAGCACCAATAATGGTTTATCAAGATATAACCCGGCAACCAAAAAATTTAAAAACTTCACCAGCGATGATGGTTTGCAGGCTGATGAATTTAAGCCTCACTCCGCCCTCAAAAGCCACGATGGCACTTTGTACTTTGGCGGTGTTAACGGATTTAATGAATTTGACCCTGATAGAATTATAGAAAGCAGTTATAACCCGCCGCTGATTTTAACCGACTTTCAAATTTTTACAAAAAGTGTTCCCGTTGCTAAAAACGCCGATGACCACTCACCTTTAAAACAGGATATTACCGTAACCAAAGCTATTACACTTACCCACGATCAATCGGTAATTTCATTTGAGTATGTTTCTTTAGATTATGCTTTAAACAGCAGAACCGTTTATGCTTACCAGTTGGTGGGCTTTGATGAAAACTGGAATTATGTAGGCCGCAAAAACACGGCAACCTACACCAATTTAGCACCTGGGAATTATACATTTAAGGTAAAAAGCCAAAACAGTAATGGTAAATGGTCAAGGCATGAACTAAGCGTTGAGCTAACCATTTTGCCACCTTTTTGGCTAACATGGTGGTTTATAACACTTTCAATTTTATTAATTGTAGTGCTTATTTATAGCTTTTACCGTGCAAAAGTAAACGCAATTATTAAACAAAAAGCCCTGTTAGAACAGCAGGTATCTGAACGTACAGCAGAAGTTTTAAGCCAGTCGGAAGAATTAAAACAACAATCTGCCGATCTGCAGAAATTAAATTCAGAGCTACAAGCGCAGTCGGAAGAGCTTAAGGCCCTGAATGAAGAATTACTCACCCAATCAGAAGAACTGGAACTACAGCGCTTACAGGAAAAACAAGCCCGCGAAGATGCCGATAAAGCTAACCAGGCCAAAAGCATATTCCTGGCCACTATGAGCCACGAAATACGCACCCCTATGAACGGAGTGATAGGCATGGCATCACTGTTGGGTGAAACCGAACTGAACAGCGAACAGCGTGAATATACCGAGACCATCATAGCATGCGGAGATACGCTGGTAAACGTGATTAACGATATACTTGATTTTTCAAAAATTGAATCGGGCAAAATGGATATTGAGCAGGAAGATTTTGACCTGCGTCATTGCATTGAAGAGATCATGGACCTATTTGCGCAAAAAGCATCGCGTCAGGATATTGAATTGGTTTATTATATAGACCCCTCATTGCCGCAACAAATTGTAGGTGATAGCTTACGCCTTAAACAGGTTATAACCAACCTGACAGGTAACGCGCTGAAGTTTACTCAAAAAGGGGAAGTATTTATAAAAGTATTCCTTTCCAGAACATTTGAAAACGGCGAAATAGAAATTGGCTTTAGCGTAATGGATACCGGGATAGGTATCCCTCAGGAAAAAATAAGCGATCTGTTCAACGCATTTTCGCAGGTTGATTCGTCAACAACCAGAAAATATGGTGGTACCGGCTTAGGCCTGGTGATTAGCCAGCGGCTGGTAAAATTAATGGGTGGCGAAATATGGGTGGAAAGTGTTTTTAAAGAGGGATCGGTATTTATGTTCACCATCAGGGCCGCGGTAAGCAAAAAGCAGTCAAAACATTTACCGGTACTGTTTAACCCGGAAGAGATGGAGGGCAAAAAGATACTGGTGGTTGACGATAACCAAACCAACCGGTACATTCTGCAAACCCAGCTCGAACTGTGGGGCCTTGTAACCGTAACAGCATCATCTGGCGAAGAAGCGCTGCATGTACTAACGGCAGATTCAGACTTTAACCTGGTAATAACCGATATGGAAATGCCCGATATGGATGGTGTTGAACTTACCCGGGCCATTAAAAAAAATTATAAAGACCTGCCTGTTATTATGCTGAGCTCAATAGGTGACAGCTCCAAGAAAAAATATCCTCAGTTATTTTCGGCCATACTAACCAAACCTGTTAAACAAAACCATTTGGGCAAAAGTATACAGGCCGAATTTCATAATCACCCACAGGTAGTTTTTCATGAAAATACCAAACCGTCAAAACTGTTTGAACAAAGTTTTGCGACCGACCATCCGATGCGCATTTTAATTGCCGAGGATAACGAAGTGAATCAAAAACTGGTTGATCATATGCTCACGCGTTTAGGTTATCAATTTATCATAGTTCAAAATGGTTTGGAGGCTTTGGACAAACTCAAACTAACGCCCTTTGATGTTATATTTATGGATGTGCAAATGCCCGAAATGGACGGATTTGAAGCAACCAGACATATCCGCAAATATGCCTTTAAACAACCTTACATTATAGCCATGACCGCCAACGCCGGCCCTGACGACCGTGAACTTTGCTTAAATGAAGGCATGGACGATTATATAGCCAAACCCATGAAAACCGAGGCCCTGGTATCTGTATTAAAAAATGCTTATGAGGGCTTAAAAAATGGAAGACTAAGTAAAAAATTGATCTGATTGATCACGCCTACCCCATCAATTCCTTCATCAGCTTATCAAAAGCTTCTTTCATTTCGGCAAGGTCCTGCTCCAGCTTAGTTACGCGCGCTTCCAACGCACCTGATGATGCCCTGCTGCCGGTTTCTTCCAGTTCTTCGTCATCATTAATTTCTGGCGTACCACCCAATAAATGAGCATAGCGTACCTCCTTTTGACCCGGGCGCTTTGGTAACTGCACCACATAAGGCAATTCAGGGTTAGCCAGTTTCTCCAGCATTTCCTGCACTTCCTCTATCGATTCAAATTCGTACAACCGGCCCGAGTTGGTATTCAGTTCACCAGGAGTTTGCGGGCCACGTAAAATGAGCAGGCAAACCAAAGCTACTTCGGCTGGTATTACCGGGAAAACAATGGCAAAGTTGTGCTTATACTTAATGTTACGGATAGAGCCGCCGGTAACGGTAGAGATAAGGCCGCGTCTTTTCAGGGTATTTAATGCATCGGTAACCGTACCCTCATCATAATTAACAACTGGCTTGCGCGATGTTTTTTGGTTACATGCAGCAGTTAAGCCATTTAATGTCATGGGGTAATAATCGGGCGTGGTTTTGCTTTTTTCCATCAGCGAGCCTAATACGCGCAGTTCGGTAGCATCAAGTACAGGTAAAGTTTGCGGTGAATCCATGGCTAAATATAAGCAGCTTTTTATAGCCTCAAAATATTAGTGATTATTTTTAAACACATAGGGTTAAGGAATAGTGAATTTTGGCTTAAATCCGTTACTTTGTATTTACATGTCTTTATTCATTACATCACTAAATTCGGGGAGTAACGGCAATTGCTATTACGTAGGAAACGAGCGGGAAGCTATATTGGTAGATGCCGGCATATCATGCCGCGAAATTGAAAAACGCATGGCGCGCCTCTGCCTGTCAATGCAAAAGGTAAAAGCCATATTTGTATCACACGAGCATTCAGATCATATCCGCGGCATACCTGTACTGGCAAAAAAATTTAATTTACCGGTATATATTACACCCGGTACATTACTGCACTTGGGCAACAGCCTGGATATGCAGCTTGTTCATCACCTCCGGGAATTTGAAACCGTGAGTATAGGCGAGTTGCAGGTTACCTCCTTCCCTAAAGAACATGACGCGTCTGAACCGCATAGTTTTATTGTGAGCTGCCGCGATATTAATGTAGGCGTATTTACCGACATTGGCGTAGTTTGCGACCGCCTGATCAGGTATTTTAGTCAATGCCACGCCGCCTTCCTGGAGGCCAATTATGATGATGAAATGCTTGATAACGGAGGCTATCCTTATTATCTGAAAAAACGCATCCGCGGAGGTAAAGGGCACTTATCAAACAAACAGGCGCTGGCTCTCTTTAACACCCACCGGCCGCCGCACATGACACATCTGCTGCTCTCGCACCTTTCGCACAATAACAACAACCCGCAACTGGTAGAAGAATTATTTAGAGCCTGCGCCGATGGTATTCATATTGTTGTAACCTCGCGCTTGGAAGAAACTCCGGTGTATCACATCAGTCATTCAAACGAGACCTACATACCGGTTGGCCAGCTTGATTTGGGGTTTAATTAAAAATTTTATATCTCTACACGTCATTGCGAGGTACGAAGCAATCTCTACTTAGGCAGGTCTAATTTGCAAAGTTTGATCTGTACAGCATAGAGATTGCTTCGTACCTCGCAATGACGCGTTGTCTATCATTTAAAATGCGCAATCAACAACAGGCTATTTTTCAATGGTTAATTCTTCAAAGATCTATTGTATTAACTACTCACCACTCACTACCCCCTATCCTGCATAAATATTTTGCTGAGCATGGCATACAGTTCAGGGTGTTTATGTTTAAGCTCGTGGGGTTTCTGAAAAAAATATTCAGCGACTACAGCAAAAAACTCGGCCTCATTGGTGATAGCATATGGGTTAATATCTGATTCTCCTTCCTCAATTTTGTGAATTTCATGGTGAATCATTTTTAGCCAGGGTAGCACGTAATCATGTGCCAGCAGGTCTTCGGGGACGCCATCTGTAGCCCCGTCTGATTTATCAAGCAGGTGAACAAACTCATGTATGGCTGTATTCTCCCTCCCCGCCGAACGTGAAAAACCTTTTATCAATGCCGCGCGCGACAAGATCATTTGCCCGTTCATATAACCGGAGCCCACCATACCCAGTATATTACGATTTTCGCCCTCAAACTGAAACTCACCGTCAAAAGTATCCGGATATAAAATTACGTTGGTCAGGTTTCTGTATTTCCAGTCCGTAAAACCAAATATGGGTATCACGGCACTGGAGGCTATCATCACCCGATCAGCGTCATCAACCGTGGTTCCAACACCCTCAATGGTGATGCCTGTTAAAAACTCAGCAACCTTTTGTTCAAACAAGAGTTTAGCCGGGTTATCCAATGTTTGATAAAACGGGATATGCTGCTCCAAAAGCGGTTTAGAAACCGTATCCGCAGCCACAGCATATGTTTTTGCCTTGCGCTTTTTACTAAAAAAATAATAGCCCAAAAGCACAATGATAATCAGGAGGATAATGAGTAAAGCCATATTAGTTATTAATATTAAATAAAATAAATCAGCAGGGCAACAATTGCGGCAATGAGTGTATTTAAAAAGTTCACTACGTTATTACTAATGTATTTACCACGTTCAAGCGTTGCCCCTAATACTGAATCGGCCAAGTTACCAGCTGTTCCGGCAATTATGATAATAGCTAAACCGACATTCCAGCCAAAGCCGATGGCGTAAACTACCCCTATAATGACGCAACCGGCAGTACCTATCAAAGTTCCTTCTAAACTAATTACGCCGTCAAGGCCTCGTTGATCGGGTTTCATGCTGATGATATTGAAGAACCGCTTCCCGTAAACCGTGCCCAGTTCGGATGACAAGGTATCCGCCGTAGCTGATGCAAAACTTACCGCCATCATCAATACCCATATATTGGTATGCGATGGAAATATCAAAACCAAAATGCCTGCTATCGCGGCAACGCCTGCGTTAGCCAGCACCTGCCCAGCCGTTCGGCCGTTTTTATGTTCATCGACATTAATAAAAACCTGCTTTTTATTCCGCTGCCATGATGTAGCCGCCGATCCTAAAATAAAAAAAGAAGTCATCATGGCCACACCGGTGTAGCCCGCACCGGTAAAAACCAGGCAAGCTACAGCGGCACCTGTAATTGCAGCAATTAAAGTAAGCTTACGGGCCCGAACACTGTAAACTATACCTGTAATTAAAATAATAACTAATAAACCGTAATGTGACAGCATATGGCCAAAGGTATTTATTGTAGACATATTAATTAAATTAAGCACATCAATTCATACTTTTGATGCCGATATGAAAGATATATTAGGCCAGGCCATACATGATCATTATTATAAAAAACCAAAGCACAAGCTATGGATCAATAACCAGTATGGCCCAAAGGAAGAAATGCCCATAGATATTTACTTCCGCGATGAAGATGATATGCCCGATATAGAATGGCTTGCCTTAAACGAATGCCGCGGCGAGGTATTAGACATTGGGGCAGGCGCCGGCAGCCATGCCCTGGTGCTTCAGGAACGTGGTTTTGAGGTAACAGCGCTTGACATATCAACCCTTGCTACCGAAGTAATGAAAGCCCGGGGTGTAAATAAAATAGTCACCACCGATATATTTGAGTACCAGGAACACAGGTATGACACCCTGCTGCTGCTCATGAACGGCATCGGCCTAACAGGTACCTTACTTAACCTCAAAACTTTTTTGCAGCATGCCAAACTACTGCTTAATAAAGGCGGGCAATTGCTGTTCGATTCGTCAGATATAGCTTATTTGTACGAAGGAAACCTGCCCGATAATGACCGGTACTATGGCGAAATTCAGTACCAATATCAATATAATCAGCAAAAAACCGACTGGTTCCCCTGGCTGTATGCCGATGAAAAAACACTGGCTACCATAGTTGAGGAAGAGGGCTACAATATGGAGGTTTTGCTGGAAGACGAATACAAACAATACCTGGTGCGCTTAACCGTCAAATAAATCATATACCCAATATAATCGAATCGGCTTAAAAAAGAAAGCCCGCATTTTAACATGCGGGCTTCTTGTGGTAAAGCTAAGATGGATTATTTGCAAGATGTTGTATGCTAATACTTAGTTTATAGAATCAAGCACCATGCTGCCTACAAGCTTTGATTTTTTATCATATGTTTCAGATTTCACAAAACGGCCCAGTTTTGGGGCAAACCATTCTGCAACCTTCATGTGCACAGGTATTCCGATGCCCATCATTTTAATCTTCATAGAGGCATCGTAGGTAATACGGTAACAATCAAAACTGCCCGCATTGGTGCTAACGGTTTCGGCCTTGTCTACCATACGATTGGTAACATCCATCTGTATTTTTGACATCGACGTTCCATTATTACTCATATCAATGGTAACCGAACCATCATCAAGCGTTTGCCCGGCTTTGAGATTAAGCGGATAGGCCAGGTACTTAGCCTCGCCACTCATTTGCATATTGCCATATTGTTTCATAGAAGATGAAGGCACAAATGCTTTCATATCTATTTTTATGGCATCACCATCGCAAATCATTTCAGAATCGCCGCCACCTATTGACTTTCCGTTTTTATCTATAACCTCACTGTGAACGTTTACCGTTGAGGCATCTTTTTTGGTTGCTGTGTAAATAAGTTTACCGGTACTATTTCCCTTTCCATCCTGGTTTAAATAAGTTAGTTTTTTACCGTTTACCGTACCTATAAACTGGTTGCAGTTTTGAGCTGCTGCAAACTGCAGGCACCCCAGCAGCAATGCACAAATTGTAGTGATCCTTTTCATAATTGGTTAATTAGGTAAGTAAATTTAACCTTAAAATCAGCCACTTACAATAGTACAAGCACGCATCTACCTTCGGGTTTTACGCATATTTACAAACTAACCGTTACTTTTCACGCGGTTGAATAGCCTAACCCTTAATTGATTTAAAAGCGGCTAAGCACAGGCTCGTCTTTAAATAAGTGTTGTTTGCGCAGCAGTGCTTCGAGGTAATAATAATCGGCATAAATTATTGGTGCATCAATCTCGCTGTTATTGGGTTTATGCCCGGTGCTGTGCAGTAATAAAAAGCCTTTGCTACCGCCGGTTTTTGCCTGGTACTTTTCGCTCAATACTTTAACTATTTTATCGGCCTTAGAGCGATAATCTTTAGCATTTTTGCTGTATGTACTCAGCTCATACAGCGCCGAAGCCGCTATAGCAGCGGCCGAAGCATCGCGCGGGGCATTTGGTATGGCGGGGTCGTTATAATCCCAATACGGTACCAGATCAGCAGGTAAATTCGGGTTGCTGAAAATGAATTTGGCTATATTTTCTGCCTGCTGTAAATAAGCTTTGTTATGTGTTTCGCGGTAACACATGGTATAACCATATAAGCCCCAGGCTTGTCCGCGGGCCCAGGCAGATTCATCAGCATATCCCTGATGGGTTTGCTTATGTAGCACCTTACCTGTTTCAGTGTCATAATCAATTACATGATAAGAACTATAATCGGCCCGGAAATGGTTTTTCATGGCTGTATTAGCATGCGCAACAGCAATTTTGTAAAAAGAGGAATCGCCGGTTATGTGAGTGGCTTCAAACAGCAGTTCGAGGTTAAGCATGTTATCAATAATAACCGGAAACTTCCACTGCTTGCGGTTATCCCATGATTTTATAGAGCCAACCACCGGGTTAAAGCGGGTACTCAGCGTTTTGGCTGCCTCAATAATAACTTCTTTATAATGCGGATCCTGGGTTAAACGATAGCCATTGCCAACGCTGTTGTACACCTTAAAACCCATATCGTGGGTATTACCGTTTGTTTTCTCGACCTCAATATTAGCCGTGAATTTTTTAGCCAGATCCTTCCACTTTTCATTTTTAGTGTACTCGTATAAAAACCACAATTCGCCAGGAAAAAAGCCGCTGCACCAGTCTTTAGAGGGCACCATTACAAATTTACCATCGGTCTCTAAAGTACGCGGCGATGTCAGGGAGATGTTTGCAGCATCGGCTTTTACACTATCAACCTCTTTAAGCATTAGTACAGTTTGCTTTTGCGCAAATACAAAAGCTTTGGTTACATCTGTTTGCGAAAAGGCATTTATGGCCAATAAGCTAAATAAAGTAAAGGCAAAGAAACATTTGGTTCTCATAGGTTATATAAAATTGGTTTTATGAGCCTTAATTTCAGGAATATTAAGGCGCTCATGGCTGGTTCAATATTACAACCTATTAGTGTTAAAATTAAAGCATATCCCCTTTAATTTTTACGCAAACGTTATAGTTGTTTCCTGATGGTTTAAAATATTAGTTATAAAAGCCTGTTGTAAGCTTCTCTACAAGTATGAATAATACTATAATTGAAGTTTTTTATCTATTTTTATGCAAAAGCCGGCTGTGCTGTAATTTTTTTGTTGATTTGCCGGCGAAGAACCAACTATGAATTTTGAGGCCATAACGATAAGAGACATTGCCAAAGAACTACATCTATCCATATCAACAGTGTCAAAAGCACTTCGAGATAGCTACGAGATCAGTGAGAAAACAAAAAAGCTGGTTTTAGAATATGCTCAAAAAAACAACTACAGGCCAAACCCCATGGCGCAAAGCCTTAAAAGAGGACACAGTAAATCTATCGGCATTGTTGTTTCAAGCATTGATAATCAATTTTTTTCACAGGTAATTAACGGTATGGAATCCGAAGCATATAGCCAGGGTTACAATGTAATTATTACCCAAAGTCATGAATCATATAACCTCGAAGTACAAAACGTTGGCCACCTGATACACCGGGCTATAGATGGTCTTTTAATTTCAATAGCTACAGAAACACATGATGTAGAGCACCTGAAAAAATTGCAGACACAGGGTTTGCCCATCGTTTTTTTTGACCGTGTAAGCAATCAGATTGATACACACAAAGTTATTGTTGACAATGCTGGTGGATCATACCAGGCTACTACGCATTTGCTTGATTCAGGATTTAAAAACATTGCCCACATTACCAGTTCCGTAACCTCATCGGTTACCCATCAACGCCTCGACGGTTACAAACAGGCGCTGATTGAAAGAGGTCAGGATATTCATGAACAATATATTAAATATTGCCTTCACGGTGGTCTTGACCTTAACGAACTTGAGCAAGCTGTAGACGAGTTGTTGGCATTAGACACCAAACCGGATGCTATTCTAACAGCCTCAGACCGGATCACCACTTCTACCATGACACTGCTCCATAAAAAAAACGTCAGGATACCCGAGGATGTGGCTTTAGTAGGTTTTACCAATACCGTACTGGCCGATGTTTTAAATCCTTCATTAACATCGGTACATCAGCCTGCATTTGAAATTGGCAGAAAAGCGACCGAAATGCTGTTGAGCATCATTAACAGCAAACGCCCCGTTACCGAATTTGAAAATGTTATTTTACCTACCGAACTGTTTATCCGCAGTTCTTCGGTAAAGAAAACAGCGGGCAAATAAACCACTTAGTGTATCAGAAAAATCGCCAATTACATATTCTCGAAAACGATTTCGTAAATAAAAATACCTCAAAGCATAAAACCCAATATCATTTGTAGGTACTTTTGATAAGCGCCCTATGCTTGAATAAGGCCACGCCAAGTATAAATCTGTACCATTATTATTTATTTGCTGTATGTATAAAATTGCACTTCCATATTTTACAGGTATTATTTATGCGTTGTTAAACATAGTAAGTGTAACCAATTTCAAACGACTAATTGCTCGTTGTTAGTTAGCCACTACAATATCCTATCCAAAACAACCTATCCCCCATCCCAATTATTAATTAAAACCAATATAAACCAGTTATATACCTAAAGAAAAGTGCATATGGAAAAATAACATCCTCAAAAAAAGTCTTTTAACAGACACTCCCCCATAACAACATAAGGTTCTTACAAAAAAATTAAGTGACGCAAGTTGCATGGGAACCTTTTTGCCAATTTTTTAAACCTAATTATGATAATGAATAAAGTATATGAACATAAAACCTATATTTTTTAGAATATTCAGGGGCACTGTTTTACCGTCGGCAGTTATTTGCTGTACGTTGGCAAGTGCCTTTGCAAATGGCAGCCTCGGCCTAAGCAATTCGGTTGCTGTTTCACCAATTAAAACTGCCCGTGTTAATTTTAAAAACCAGGCCGATATTAAAATAACCGGCCATGTTACCGACGACAAAAACCAACCACTTCCCGGTGCCAGCGTGCGCGTAAAAGGTACAAAAGCAGGCACCACAACTGATCTTGACGGTAAGTATTCCATCACCGTGACAGATAATAATGCGGTACTGGTTTTTACAACCATAGGCTTTGCTACTCAGGAAGTAGCTGTTAATGGCCGCACCGCTATTGATGTAAAACTAACAAGCAACTCAAAAGACCTGAATGAGGTGGTAGTAGTAGGTTACGGCACCCAAAAGAAAAGGGATGTTACCGGCTCTGTATCATCAACCAACTTAACCAACGTTGAAAAAACGCCCGTGTTTGGTACCGCGCAATTGCTGCAGGGCCAGGTAAGTGGTGTGCAGGTTACGCAAACCAATTCGCAGCCGGGCGCAAGTTTCAGTGTACGTATCAGGGGTACCAACTCTATCAGTAACAGCAGTGAGCCCTTATATGTGGTAGATGGTTATGCCGGGGCAGATATAACCTCGTTAAACCCTAATGATATTGCCAGTATGGATGTTTTGAAAGACGCATCGGCAGCTGCTATTTACGGTAACCGGGGTTCAAACGGTGTTGTAATTATCACCACCAAAACAGGAAAGGCAGGGCAGAATATTGTTTCGGCAGATGTTTACACAGGCGTTCAGAAGGTAGGTAAAGTACTTGACATGATGAATGCAAGCCAGTTTGCCGTATACCTTGATTCGGTAACTGCCTATACCAACAGGAACAGTACAACCCAAAAACCATTGCCTTTTACTCAGGATCAGATCAATAGCTTAGGCGAGGGAACCAACTGGCAAAAAGAGCTGTTCAGAACAGCGCCGGTAACCAATGCTAACCTTTCATTTAGTGGTGGTAGTGAACTGAGCAAGTACCTCTTAAGTTTCAGCTACTTCGATCAAAAGGGCATCATTTTAAACTCAGGCTACAAACGCGGTACCTTGCGCTTTAATTTCACACATGATGTAAGCAAGAAAATATCAATCGGTATCAACTCGCAGGTATCTTATGATCAGCAAAATTTAGCTAACGTAAATACAACCGGCGGTGCCGGTGGTGGTACATTGCTTGATGCCTTACGTATAAGCCCTGCCCTGCCGGTTTACGATGCTACCGGTGCTTTTACTTTTCAAAATGGGCCAGCGGGCTACATCACCACATTGGGTAACCCCATTGCGGCAGCTACTTTAAACACAGACATTGATAACTCCTTACGTTTATTTTTTAATGTGTATGGTGAGTATAAGATTGCCCAAAACCTGAAGTTCAGATCGAGCATTGGTACAGACGATAGGTTTGAGAAAGAAAGGATATTCAGACCCAATACTACTTACCTGGGTTTATCAACCAATGGTTTCTCGCAGATCATTAACCCTACAAACCTCAACTGGTTAAATGAAAACACGTTAACCTACAACACCACTATCAATAAAATACACAGCATTACCGCTTTGGCAGGCTTTACCTACCAGAACTTCCAATACAGGAGCAACACGGCTACCGCGCAATCATTAACCACCAATAATTTGGGTACCGATGGTTTAGGTGCAGGCACCAGTCTGTCTGCTGCATCAACCGCAAATGGCCGCCGCCTGGCATCATTCATCGGCAGGGTGAATTATAGTCTGATGGACAGGTATTTGCTTACCGTTTCGGTACGCCGTGACGGTTCATCGGCCCTGGGTGCTAATAATCAATGGGGTACCTTCCCATCCGGAGCATTGGCCTGGCGGGTATCAAGCGAGGAGTTTATGCAAAACCTGAAAACCATCAGCGATTTAAAACTTCGTTTAGGTTACGGTATAGTGGGTAATGCCGATATACCTGTTAACGCGCCATTTAAACAATATGCCTTGAACAGTTATGTATTGAACAGCGGGCGCAGTGTTGGGTTTTCGCCAAACAATATCCCCAATCCAAATTTGCAGTGGGAACAAACCCGCTCTTATAACCTTGGTTTGGACCTTGGCTTGCTAAATAACCGCTTTACCTTCACTGCTGATGTTTACGACAAAAAAACATCGAAACTATTATTTCAGCGGCCTGTGCCATCTTCAACAGGGTTCAGCACCATTCAGGATAACTTAGGGGCCATGAGCAACCGCGGTATTGAGCTGGCATTGAATACAATAAACCTCAACGGCACATTTGTGAAATGGACTACCGGTATTAACTTTTCCAGAAACATTAACAAAATATTAGACCTGGGCGGTACTCAAAGTGTACTTACGGGTAATGTGAGCTCCAGTTTATACCCCGGCGGCCGTAACTCATCTATACTACAGGTTGGTCAGCCTATAGGTTCTTTTTACGGCTATGTTTACGATGGCATATGGCAATCGACACAGCAAATTGCTCAAAGCGGCATAACAACTCCTGTTAAACCCGGCGATCCGCGTTACAAAGACTTGAACGGCGATCATTTAATTAATGAATCTGACCGTACCATTATTGGCCAGGCTTTACCAAAGTTTACTTATGGCTTTAACAGCAGCTTAACTGTTGGCCAGTTTAACCTGTTTGTTTTAATACAAGGCACTTATGGCAACAAGGTAATGAACGAAAACAAAATTGAGGCAGAAAACGGCACCACCAGCGATAACAAACTGGCCTACGTGCTAACAGAAAGTTTTGGTATGCCCGGCTCAAGCAATACCCTGCCAAGTGTAGGAAGCACACTGCGCCGCAGCCTTGGCCCAACCAGCGACGTGTTAGAGAGCGGCAGCTACCTCAGGTTTAAAACCATCACGTTAACCTATAACCTGCCATTACCCAAATTTTCAACCGTGTTTAAATCGGCAAGTGTATATGTAACTGGTCAAAATTTATTCACCATTACCAAATACTCTGGTTATGACCCGGAAGTTAACAGCTACGACTTGACAGCAACCGGTAACTATACGTCATTGGGTACCGATTATAACCCTTATCCAAACATCAAAACATACACATTGGGCTTAAGATTAGGCATGTAATCAATAATTATAACAATCATGAAAAAAACATATATACTGCTTGCACTGGCAGGTTTGGGATTAGCCTCCTGCAAAAAGTTATTGGACGAAAAACCAACCAGCGTTTTAACCGATCAAAATTTTTATACCAGCGCAGCTGATGCTCAAGCCGCCGTTGTAGGTGCATTGAGCCAGTTACAACCACAAGCTTATTATCAGCGTACAGTTTACATTATGGGCGAACTCTCAGGCGATTGCCTTGTACCGCTGCTTACACAAAATCAGGAACGTATTGATATGTACAAACTGCAATACACTGCCTCAAATATTGAAATTAATAACTGGTGGGTAAACAGCTATAAGCTTATCAGCAGGGCCAATGACATCCTGGCAAACCTGCCTAAGGTTAATATGGATGCAGCTGCGAAAAACAACCTGCTGGGCAATGCCAGTTTTTTACGCGGCATGGCCTATTTTGACCTGGTGAAAAGCTTTGGCGATGTGCCATTGATCACCCATCCCATTTCCGGTGCTGATGACCCTGATTTTGCCCCAAGCAGAACAGCAGCCAGTAAGGTTTATGCTCAGGCTATATCAGACCTCCAATTTGCAGAGGCTAACTGTCTGTCAGAAGATAAAATTGTATCCGCCAACAAAGGCATGGTTTCGTCAGGTGCAGCCTCTGCTCTGCTGGCTAAAGTTTACCTGCAAAGGGCCAGCACGGCCTTTGCCGATGCCAATGATAATCAAAATGCACTTACTGAATGTAACAAGGTTATCAACTCCAACATCTATAAACTGATGACTAATTATTCGGACGTGTTTAACTGGGATCTTAAATATTTTCCTCAGCAAACAGAGCATATATTTGATGTGCAGTTCGGCCTCAACAGCAGCAGTACTATTCAGAATATCACCATCCGTATGTTTACACCGTTGGCTGGTGGTGGTTCAGGTTCGTTTGTGGCCAATCCTTACGTGTTTAACAGCCTTTACGAAGGTGGCGACGTAAGAAAAGCATGGAATGTGACCAACAAAGTGACCGACCCTAAAGGTGTAGTTTCAACCGTTGATCCCTGGATCAGTAAATACCGCGATTCACAATGGGTACTGGGTTCTAACAACTCCCGTATGAACTGGATAGTTTTACGCTATGCCGATGTATTGATGATGCAGTCTGAAGCTATGAACAACCTAAACCCTAACGATCCTAATAAATTCAACGGCTTAAATACGGTTCGCAAAAGGGCTGGCTTGACAGCGGCAGCTCAGCAATTGAGTTTAGCCAATACACCTTCTCCATCTGCATTCGTAGATACCCTGGTTAAAGACCGCGCCCGTGAACTTTGCGTAGAAGGTCATCGCCGCTGGGATCTGATCAGGCTGGGCAGGCTTAAACAGGTTGAACAAGCTGTAAACGGTTTTGCGGTTCAGGATCAGCAGCTTTTACTGCCCATCCCACAACCTGAGCGCGATGTAAATAAAAATTTAGCACAAAACCCAGGTTATTAATATCACCATGATTTACAGATCAGCAATATTTTTATTCATGCTATTTATATGTTTTACCGGCTTTGCGCAACGCAAGGCTGGTAAAACTGCTTTTATACTGTTGGATGAGCAAGCGCTTTATAACTGCAAACAGCAGTATCAAAACAAAGACACCGCCACGCTGGCACAGGTTAACGCCCTAATTGCCAATGCCGATAGTTTGCTTAACACAGGACCATATTCGGTTACCTTCAACAAGACAAAGCTTGCCCCAAGTGGCAACAAGCATGATTATGTAAGTCAGGCACCCTACTGGTGGGCCGATTCATCAAAAAAAGACGGTAAGCCTTACATTCGTAAAGATGGCCGACGCAACCCCGAAATATACTTGCTGCATGATGACAGCCAGATGGGGCATTTATGCAATAACGTACAGCAATTGACTCTGGCCTGGTACTTTACGGGTAACGAAAAATATGCGAAGAAAATAAAAAGTTTACTGCAGGTTTGGTTTATTGATCCGGCCACCAGCATGAACCCTAACCTAAACTATGCGCAGTATATCCCCGGACTTAATGATGGTCGTGGCATTGGCATTATTGAAACAGCAGGTTTAACCGTAATTCCGGATATGCTGGCTATTTTGCAATCAAGCCCTAACATCAACAATAGTTTGGTTAGCGGTGTTAAGCAATGGTACAAACAATATTTAAACTGGCTCCTTACCAGTAAAAATGGAAAATCTGAACACAGCCAAATCAATAATCATGGTACTTACTACGATATGCAGGTAGTTGATTTCGCCCTGTTTACCGGGAATAGTACTGTGGCCAAAAGCACCCTGCAAAATTCTACCATACCACGGATTGACCAGCAGTTTACCACCGATGGTGCCCAGCCGCTTGAACTTATCCGCACCAAATCATGGGGTTACGCAAACATGAATCTTTGGGGCTGGTGCAGGCTGGCAAAAATGGCTGCATTGATTAATATTGATTTGTGGCATGAGCAAACTATAGATGGGAAAGGTATCAAAACCGCCATCAACTGGTTAATACCCTACGCGCTAAGCAAAAAAGCATGGAACCACGAACAGATAGAACCCATTACTTATGGTACATTTACCCGTATTGTACACGCCGCAGCTGTTGTTTACCCTGATGATATTTTTAAACAATACCTGGATCAACATCCGCTGAAAAAAAGCATACAGAATATTAATTAGCGGATATTTAATATATCTATGAAAAAAATCTTATTATCCTTTTTAGTTTTTAGTTGTGCCTTTGGCAGCATTGCCCATGCTCAGCAAAAAACAAGGCTTAACACCAATTGGGAGTTTTTAAAACAGGACATCGGCGGTGTTTGGGAGGCTGTTCGTCCGGTCATTGCCGGCAATCCCGAAAGCGTACCTGTTTGGCAAAAGGTAACTCTGCCCCATTGTTTTAATGATCGTGATGCCGTTGACCCTGATGTAAACTATTACCAGGGTCCGGGCTGGTACCGCACCAGATTATCCATTAAAAACCCATACGCCAATGGCCGCACCTTGCTGCATTTTGAAGGAGCCGGACAAAAAACGGAGGTTTATTTGTACACCACCAAAGTTGGTGCTCATTTAGGCGGCTATGATGAATGGACAGTTGATATTACCCAGGCCCTTGAGGACTTCAAAAAAACGGATGCTTATCAAAAACGTTTTAAAGGGCAAATACCTATCGAGATCAGGTGCGATAACTCGCGCAATCTGGAAACCATTCCATCCCAGCTGTCAGATTTTAATGTTTACGGAGGCCTTTATCGCTACCTGAATTTAGTGTATGTACCATCGCTTTCTATAGATAAAGTCTTTGCCTGTGCCCAAACCGATAAGGAAGGTAAAGCTGGACAGCTGCAGGTTAAAGCTCGATTTTATAACCCGGATAATGTTACCACTGCCAAAGCTTCGGTTAAACTAATTGATCCGCAAGGTAAGGTTGTTGCTGACAAATCTATTCAGTTAAGCGATTTGAATGGAGATGTGACCATTGATGACTTTAAGGTTAAAAAGCCCAAATTATGGTCACCTGTCAATCCTGCATTATATACGGTAGAGGTATCCGTTAAATCCGGCGATCAGATTAATGTGCAAACCGAAAAAGTAGGTTTCCGCAATTTTGAATTTGCTGATAACGGGCCGTTTTACCTCAATGGTAAACGCTTACTGCTGCGCGGAACCCATCGGCATGAAGACCAGGCAGGCGTAGCCGAAGCCATGACCGATAGCATGATGCGCCAGGAAATGCAACTGATCAAAGATATGGGCGCCAACTTTATCAGGCTTGGGCACTATCAGCAATCACGTACCATATTAAATTTATGCGATAGCCTGGGTATTTTGGTTTGGGAAGAAGAACCATGGTGCCGTGGCGGTTTGGGAGGTAAAATTTACCAGAACGAGGCCAAACAAATGCTCACTAACATGATTGAGCAGCATTATAATCACCCAGCCATTATTTTATGGGGCTTGGGTAATGAGAATGACTGGGAAGGTGATTTCCCGGTATACGATAAAGAGCAAATCAGAACATTCATGAAAGCACAGAACGATCTGGCTCATCGCTTAGATCCATCGCGCAAAACCACCATCCGCCGCTGCGATTTTTGTAAGGATATACCAGATGTATATTCTCCCTCCATTTGGGCTGGTTGGTACCGGGGCTTGTATACCGAATATAAGAGTACATCTGAAGAAGAGTTCAAAAAAGTAAAACACTTTTTTCATGTCGAATGGGGAGGCGACAGTCATGCCCTGCGCCATTCCGAAAATCCGGATAGGGCGCTAAGCCTGATCAAAGCGAACAATGGTACCGACGAACGCCTGGGTGATGCCTCTTTATACGGTGGCGCCGCCCGCGCCTCAAAAGATGGCGACTGGAGCGAAAGCTATATTTGCAACTTGTTTGATTGGCACTTGAAAGAACAGGAAACCATGCCCTGGCTTACCGGTTCGGCGTTTTGGGCGTTTAAGGATTTTTCAACCCCCATCCGCCCGGATAACCCTATCCCATACATGAACCAAAAAGGTGTGGTTGAGCGTGACCTCACTCCAAAAGAATCGTACTACGTATTTCAATCATACTGGACGGACAAACCCATGGTTCATATTTACGGCCACAGCTGGCCCATTCGCTGGGGCGATGCCGGTGAACAAAAAATGATCAAGGTATACTCCAACTGTGATAACGCCGAGCTTTTTGTAAATGGTAAAAGCTACGGCAACAAAAAACGTAACAGCCAGGATTTCCCGGCGGCGGGTTTACGCTGGCTGGTACCGCTGCAAGCTGGCAGCAATAATATCAAGGTAATTGCCAATAAAGGCAAACAAACCGTAACAGACGAGATCAATCAGCAATACCAAACCGAAAAATGGGACAAACCAACTCAATTACAATTAGAAAAGATCAAGGATGAAAACGGAGAGGCTACCGTACAGGTAAAAGTACTTGATAGCAAAGGCGTACAATGCCTTGACGCAGTTAACTGGATTGCTTTCTCTTTAAGTGGCGATGGCACATTGATAGATGACCTGGGTACTTCGCGCGGGTCGCGCAAGGTGCAGGCTTACAATGGCCGTGCCCAAATTAGTGTAAAAACAAATCATGGTAAAAGCGTAGTGGGTGTACAGTCGCCTGGTTTGCCTACGGTATTCATAAACTTATAAAAGCGATGATTAAAAAATGGCATATACTGTTCTGTTTGCCTTTGCTTATGCTAAGCTGGCAAACAGATACCCCTCCTTCTGTTAAGCAACAGGTAACGGTAACATTAAAAGCCGATATATTGAAAGAAGCGGCCTGGGCTCTCACCCAATCGCCCGTAACCGTTACTGCCGAAACCTGTACCCGCAGTGCAGGCGGCAAACACGATTTTTACTCCGAAGGCGATTACTGGTGGCCAGACCCTCAAAACCCCAATGGCCCCTATATTCAAAAAGACGGACTAACCAACCCGCAGAACTTTGTGGCGCATCGTTTAGCCATGATCAGGTTTAGCCGTATAATCGGTGCGCTGGCATCGGCCTATAAAATTACCGGCGATAAAAAGTATGTAAAACAGGCGCTCTGGCACCTGAAAGCCTGGTTTGTTAATCCCGAAACGCTCATGAACCCTAATCTGCAATACGCGCAGGCGATTAAAGGAGTAGCCACCGGCCGGGGTATTGGCATTATTGATACCATTCAGCTTATGGAAGTAGTACAGGGGCTGGAAACAATGCAGGATTCGCCTTTGGTTGATAAAGTAACCATCAATACCATTAAAAGCTGGTTTACGCAATACCTTACCTGGCTCACTACGCATCAGTATGGTAAAGATGAAATGAACGCTAAAAACAATCATGGTACTTGCTGGGCTATGCAAACGGCTTGCTTTGCCAAATTTACAGGTAATGCAGAGATCATGGATTTCTGTAGAAAACGTTTCAAAGAGGTTTTGCTACCGGCCCAAATAGCAGCCGACGGCAGTTTCCCTCTGGAGTTAAAGCGAACCAAACCCTATGGCTATTCTATATTTAACCTGGACGCTATGACTACCTTATGCCAGATATTAAGCGATAAAACTGATAACCTGTGGACTTTTCAAACTCCTGATGGACGCAGCCTTAAAAGAGGAATTGAGTTTTTGTATCCCTATCTAAAAGATAAAAATACCTGGCCCTACCCACATGATGTAATGCATTGGGAAAGCTGGCCCGTTGCACAGCCATCACTGGTATTTGGCACGGTGGCCTATGGTAATGCCGACTGGCTGAACACCTGGAAACAACTGGAACACTCCCCTGCCGACGAAGAAATTATCAGGAACCTGCCCGTAAGGCATCCGCTAATCTGGCTGGATTGATAAGGGTGTGATCGGAATATTTTCAATTGCCTCCCCTGGGAGGGTAATAGCCCATCAAAAGGCAGTTTCATCAAATTAGGCTGTTTATCAACTCACCCCGACACCGCTGCGCTTGTCGACCCTCTCTTCGCCTACGGCGGAAAGAGGGTGAAGGAGCTTTTCTTTTGTCCTTTATCTTTTACCTTTATCCATTTTTCCAACCCCTCTTTCCGCCGTAGGCGAAGAGAGGGTGCCCGGGCGAAGCAACGGGTGGGTGAGTCTTTTATATACTATGCAAATCAAAGATTATAACTTTTTATGAGCTATTACCCTCCCAGGGGAGGCAATCACACATGCCTTTATTTTTTTGGGGAGATACAAAAAGGGATCTATTCAACAAAGAACAGATCCCTTTTTCGTTTTGATATTTAAAATTTTAGAACCTTAAGATAAGGTCCATAGAACTTGAAAACTGGTGGTTCCTGGTGCCATTGTCATAAGGAGTTACACCTGCGGCATAAGCACGTTCGTACCTAACCTCTGGCCTGATGTACAACCAGTTGGTAAAGTAATGTACAAAACCGATAGTGTGGCTGGTATAAGGCGTTTTGTAACCCAAACGCTGACCTTGGTAATCTCTCAAATAATCATTTCTAACAGTGAAATAGTTTTTAGGAGATACCAGTATCTGGAAGTAGTTAACAATACCCAGTGTTTTAGATGCGCCAGGGATAAAAGTACCTAAACCAACGCCGGGATAGAAGGTAGATGGAGGGCCGGTGATAGGAGTTCCGCCTGCATAGGCGTTATATTGCCACATATAATAAGCTTCGGTCATCATGTGGAGGGTTCTGTTGAAACGGTGACCCCATGTACCTACAACCATTTGCAGGTTATCATGTTCGTTTTTAAACTGTCCGTTTCCAAGGGAGTTAATACCGCCCCAGAAAGAATCATTAGTGCTTTTAGAAACCCACCTAACCATGGCTTGTCCGTTTAACTGGGCCGAATTTGACCATGGCGCCATATCGTTACCGGCATGAACACCAAGCTCTAACTGCCATTGCGGACTTAACCTAATGGTTGCGTTAGCGCCTGTAAAGGTATAAGGATCAACAGTAAACATCAGCGAGTGCGAAAAGATATAGTTGTCTGGTGCTAATTGTGCTTCAATATCTGGTGGAGAAATAAAACGGCCTATTTTAACAACCATACCTTCGCCCACTTTAGGGAAGTATAACATAGCATAAGCTTCTACCGGGTCAACACCGTACAGGTTATTTTTTTGCAGCAGCTGGTTGCTGAACCAACCTTTACTGGTGGTGTAACGATAATCGATCCCGTAAAAGGTACTTAAACGGAAGCCCCAGTCAAAATGGTCGGTTTGAACCGTATTAGGCTGACGTTCGATTCTTAATACCGCCTGATCCAACTCTACTTTATTTGGAACGATGGCGTATGACATGGGAATATTTGAGTTTTTTGAGGTACTGAAGTTTACCGATGGAGCAATCCATCCATAAATTTTTATGCGGCTTTTATCATTAGCCATGCCTAAGGCTTTTTGTAAAGCGTAATCAGGAGCATCAGCAGGCTCGCCAATTACCGGCGAACCCAACCAGTCGCCGCTTGGAAACGGGCCGGAAGGAAGCGGAGATGGAAGCGCCCTGCTAACAGGTGTTGCCGCTACGGTATCCTTTATTGAGGATTTTTTCTTCTCCGTATCGGTTTGGGCGTGTAACTGAACAGTAATACTTGCAAGCGCAAGCATCAAGAATACTTGTTTTTTCATTTTTTATAAAATATAAGTGTATTGCTCCCGCTGCATGGCAACGGGCTTACGGTTGTTACCGGTAAGATCTTTTAGTAATACATTCGGCAGGTTAGCTAAACTGCCGGATGCCTTTTGTGTTTTAGTATATTATTAAGGCGTGGTACCCCGCCATATTTCATTATTTAATTTTTTCTGTTTTGCTAAGGCCGATGCCAAAACAATGCCCATATCCATAAAAACATTCAAAAATGGCCCCATTGCTCAAAAACAGCTGTTTTTATTTTCCTGAGGCGAATGAACTGGCGATTACCCTATCAATTTGACACATAAAATTTATCAAACTGATAAAAGCACCAACTTTTGAAGATTGATATCATAATGTTCAATTTTACGGTATAGCGTAGCTATTCCTATCCCCAGCAGGTTGGCACTTTCGGTTTTGTTGCCCTTGCAGTGATGCAGTACTTTACAAATGTGCTGCCGTTCTATCGTTTCCAGGTCCATCGCCTCGGTGCGGTCATCTTCTTCTTTAAAAAACTCCAGGGGCAACAGATCGGCAGTAAGGGTATCTGATGATGATAGTATGATCACCCGTTCCATCACATTCTTTAACTCACGTATATTACCTTTCCAGGCATGCTCATTAATAATTTTCAGAAACAGGTCATCCATCCGGTTTACTTTGCGGTTTATCTTCTGGGCAAACTCCTTCATAAAGTATTTGGCAATAATCGGGATATCGCCTTTGCGCTCCCTAAGCGGCGGCAACTGAATGGTGAACACCGACAAGCGGTAGTACAGATCGAGCCGAAAATGCCCTGTTTCTGCCTCTTTTTTCAAATCGCGGTTAGTGGCAGCCAGAACCCGTACCTTAACCTTAGTTGTTTGCGAATCGCCTACTTTGTTGAAAGTGCCGTTTTCAAGCACACGGAGCAATTTGGCCTGCAGATCGAGCGTCATTTCGCCTATCTCATCTAAAAAAATAGTACCGCCGTTGGCCTCTTCAAATAACCCTTTCTTTTCTTTTAAAGCTCCGGTAAATGCGCCTGCTTTGTGCCCAAAGAGTTCGCTTTCCAGTAACTCGTGCGAAAAGGCGCTGCAGTTCACCGCTACAAAGGCTTTTGACCGGTAATCACTTTCCTGGTGTATAGCCTGCGCAAACACTTCTTTGCCAGTACCGGTTTCGCCCAGTAATAAAATAGTAGTGTGCGTGTTCGATACTTTTTTGGCCAGCTCAACCGATTTTAATATAGCCTCAGACCGCCCCGTAATATTTGAAAAGCTATACTTACTGCTAATGCGTTTTTCCAGTTGCAGTACTTTATGGCTTAGCGAGGCCTTATCAACGGCCATGCTCAGCAAAGGGATTATTTTTTCATTATCATCGCCCTTCATGAGGTAATCAAATGCGCCATTTTTGATAGACTTAACACTATCCTGTACATTGCCGAAAGCGGTAATATTAATTACCTCAATGTGCGGCTGTAATTCTTTTATCCGGCTTACGAGCTCCACCCCGTTCATATCGGGTAGTTTCACGTCGCATAAAACAACCATTACATCTTCAGTTTCCAACAGGCGCAGGCCAGCTTTCGCATTTGGGGCCTGTAGCACCTTATACCCTTCAAACTCAATGATCCGCGCAAGCAAACCACTCAGCTTTACTTCATCATCAATAATCAATACGGTGGTTTTCATTTAGTTAAATTTTTCGTACTCATCATTACTATTTTGGTTGATGAGATTCAGGACCAGCATTTCCAATAAGGAAATGTATTTTTTTATACCCAACTCAATTTCTTCTATAAAAATATATTCATCGGCCATGTGTGAACGGGCAGAGTCGCCGGGACCAAATTTGATAGATGGGATGGATAACAAAGCCTGATCAGACGTGGTTGGCGACCCATAAGTTTGGCAGCCCATAGCCAACCCAGCCTGAACTATAGGATGACTTTTGTCAATAGCCGAAGCATGCAGACAGAAATCGCGGGGAACAATCTCGCAACTTACATGCTCGCGGATAATGTTGAGCACTTCTTTAAAAGTGTAGGCATCCGTCATACGTACATCTACTGTAAAGTTGCAGGTGCCTGGCAGCATATTGTGCAGGCTGCCCGCGTTAATTATGGTTACCTGCATTTTTACAGGCCCAAGCGTATCTGATACCTTAGGAAAAGCAAAATTGCGGAACCACTCAATGTCTTGTATGCATTTATAAATAGCGTTCACTCCTTCTTCGCGGGCAGCATGCCCGGCCTTGCCAGTTGATACACAATCTAAAACCATGAGGCCGCGTTCGGCAACCGCTATTTTCATGAGGGTGGGTTCGCCTACAATACCAAAATCAAGAGGACCCAATTCGGGTAAAACCAATTTAAGGCCGTTATCGCCCGAGTTTTCTTCTTCAGCAGTGGCTGCATAACATAAATTAAATGCCAGGTCTTTACGCTCAAAAAAGTAAAGAAAGGTGGCCATGAGCGATACCAGGCAACCACCGGCATCATTACTGCCCAGTCCATACAATATGCCATTATTAACTTCGGCATAAAATGGATCGCGGCTGTATTGAGAGTTGGGTTTAACAGTATCGTGGTGTGAATTGAGGAGGATGGTAGGTTTTGCAGGGTCGTAGTGGTAATTGTAACTCCACACATTGTTTCGGGTACGCCGGGTATGTGCCCCGTGCAGATGGAGAAAGTTCTGGATCAGATCGGCAGTTTTGGATTCATCGCCACTGTAGGATGGGGTGGATATCAGGTCTTTTAATAATAAAACGGCATCGTTAAATAAGGTGCTGCATAATTGGGGGTCTGTTGTAATCAACTGACTTTGCTGGCTACGCATATGATAAATTTTATTTGATTGATAGGTTAATTGTGTGATTGAAGGGCCGGGCTCACGAGCTCATGCATTTTAGCAGGGTCAAATAACATGGCGGTGCATAAGCAGTTGCACTTGTTTTTGCGGTTTAGCACATCGTAATTCACACAGCTTTTACATCCGGCCCAAAAAGTTTCGTCGTGGGTAATTTCGGCGTAACTAACCGGTTCAAAACCGAGCTGTGTATTTAGCTTCATGATAGCCGAACCAGAAGTAATGCTGAAAATACAGGCATCAGGATACTTTTGGCGCGATAGCTGAAATATTTTGTCTTTAATGCCCCGGGCAATACCCGAATTGCGATAAGCAGGTGAAACAATCAAACCAGAATTGGATACAAATTTCCCAAGCTCCCAAACGGCGATGTAAGAAAAACCAACCCAGTTGCCGGCATCAGATACCGCGATCACTGCGTTCCCGGCCAGTATTTTTTCGCATATCTCCATCGGCGATCGTTTTGAGATCCCGGACCCACGGGCAATGGCCGATACCTGCATCTCTTCAATTATTTCTTCGGCATAAATGATATCCCCGGCCTCAGCCAGTCGTATCGTTATCTGTTCACTTTCCATTTTATTTTTAGTAAATAAAAAATAGCAGAAGTTTAATTATCTTCTGTTATTAGACATGCCAAAAAGAATGCCTTCTTACTATAAACCCTGGTAAAAACCATTTTTACCTATGAAAGAGCCATTTATAATTTATTTTTATTTAGCAGCCAACAAAAAAGCCTCTCAAAACGAGAGGCCTTTTTTTCATTATGGTAATATGCAGTCAGTAAATACTTATTTAACTTGCGAGTAAACTGGCTTTTCGGGGGTAGTGCTTAAAAAAACGTGTTTTACTTTATACATTTTAGCGTAATTGTCATAAGCGGTTAAGTCGTTATCGCTGTGAAACTCACTTTCCAGGGCGTACCTGAATTTATCATTATTACTGTACACTTTATCGAGGTTACTTAAAGTTAGCTTAAGCATTGCACCATCAGGACTCACGCTAAAGTAAAGCACTTTAACGCTTGCATAGCCTTTACCCTGTGGTACCAATTGTTCATGGCTATACAAATAAAAGCCAGTTGTGTCAACAATTTTATAAGGGCTATTATTGTACAAACGATAATCCTGCTGCTGATAACGGTAACCAAAAATTTCAGCTTTATTAATTTCAGTTTTTTGCGCGTTACTGATAACCTGGATACGGCTGCCGTTTAAGAAATTATTTAAAACAATTCTGTCTGTTTTTTCGGCAGGGTTGATAGCATAACTTACTTCGTGTGTTACCACATCGGTCGATTTGGTGTAAATACCGTCGGGCACATTTGACTGGGCTTTAACTGCTGAAAATCCACCTAATAAGGCAACCAGCAATACTATATTGAACTTTTTCATTTTGATTATTATTTATATGATATTTTAAATTAAGCGATTTGAGATGCTGCTTAATGTGTAGGAACCAGGGTGGTAAAAAAGCCGGGCAACTACCCCCGGCTTTACAATCAGAACCTAAATTTACTTACAAATTAAAAAGCAAGTTTCTTTATACATTATACCTAAGTTGCCGGCATAATGAGCGCTCTTTGCAGAGTGCATTAATATTGTATAATGGGTATATGACATCAGGTAAAACAGGTTACCCGTTAATGGTGGCCCTTTCCAGATAACCATTTTTATTTACGGCGTAAGAAGCCATATTATCGGGCCTTCTTCTTTTAACCATCATCTTTTTCTTTTTTTTCTTTGGCCCGATGAATGGTAGAATCATGAAGGCTAAAAAACAAACTATTTCAATTATTGCTAAATACATAACCTTAAACTTTAATATGCATCTTCAAAATGTTGTTAAGTGTTTTCTACAACATTTTCCCTAAGTATGCCAAAGCAATGCCAGTGTGCCAACAATTTATGTAATCCTTGTTTTTAGCGTTTAAACACTCATTTTAATTAAAGTGATCAAATAAGTAGCTTAAAAACCCTCTCAAAATGATAGGCAGATAGTTTCAAAGTGGTAAAAACAAAATGCCCTAAAGAAACGCCTATGTGAAGCTTTTCTTTAGGGCATTACAAATTGCTTTAATATAGATTGATAGTTTAATCAGGTAGTTGTTTCTGAAATTTAACTTGTGTTGCCACCGGAGCATCGGCCGGGTAAGTGGTATATTTTAATGTGAGGATAGCATTGGTTATGGTGAAGGTAGCATCATCATAAAGTTTAGTATTCATTGGCATTATCACGGACGGCTGATTACCTTCTTGTGTTAATTGCTCTTTGACAGTAACCGATAAACTGTCGCCTTTAATTTTAAATGTACCCGAAAACTGCGAAAAAGATATCGGAATTTTAAAGTAGGTCAATCTCATGAAGAAGGTTCCATTTTGCGAAAAGTGTAATTCACGGGCGGTACCCTCCATGGCTTGGATTTCCGTCCAACCACCGAATACATCATCAACTGAATTTTTTGAGCTCTTTTCTTTTTTGCAGCTGCCAATTGTTAGCAAACTTCCAATAAGCATACTGTACATTATGCCGTGTTTAATTAGTTTAGGTGTTTTCATTGTTGCAGGTTTTTATAAGTATTACGTTACACTGAAAGCATTTGCTACAGCAAGGTCAAAATATTTCAATACTAAAAACCTAATAACCAACCATATATATTCAAAATCAACTCATTTACCCTATTTAAATCAATTTTATAAAACTATAAGTTGTTCATTATAAATGATTTAATTTTAAACTATCGATAATATCTATATAAACTAAATTTGCTACCTAATCAACCTGATAGTAAAATTATTCATACAAGTAAATAATATAAAAAACTATAAATCAATTATATACAACACTTTACATAATGTATTCATTCCTAATAATCTAATTCCACCTACGGACATATAGCCCTTACTGGAACTTGCTATTCAGATCAAATAAGTACCTTTTTGATTTTCTTTTTCAGCTAATAACAGAATAATGATCAGGCTGTGGGTTACTCAGTATTGGGCAAAAGATTACCTCCTCCCCTGCCATTGCCTGGGGCTAAGTTGCCAGGTTTTAGTTAGTGGCGCGCCTATTTTAAATGGAAAATATATTAAGGAATTAGTCCGATAATGGTACTCGTGATCAGATTAACAACATCACTTTTAAACTGATCTACCCGTATAGCAGCTAAACCAGCTTGCTTGAGAGCTACTAATTTCAGCAGATCGGCTTCCCCCTTTACCAAATCTTCAAAATCATCTTTACTTAAGTCTCCTGCTACTAATTGCTTAGTCCATGTCTGTAAATCATCTTTTAACCCGTTCAGAATTGCCTGTCCATCGGCAGTTGCATCCGCAACAAAGTCTTTCAGATTTTTCTCAGCAAGGTCGGTTATGCCGGTTTTGAGGGTTGCGAGTATATTTTTGAAATTTACGGCCATGAGGTTAGCTTATTGAGTTATATCTGACGGTTTTATCTTTTTGCTCTCCAGTTCTGCTATCTGATCAAAAGCACTACCTATTTGCTTCTTCTTATCGACTACAAAGGCGGCGCCACACTTACCATCTTTTTTCCATTTTACCAGGAAACCACCAAACAAATGCCCATCCGGGTCATTAATTATGGCCCACATTTTGGTAGTAATTTCATTATGAGGGCGGTGTTTATCGTACTCAATGGCTTTATCAATGTTAAGCTGTATAGCTTTTACCTCAGTTTCATGTGTGGCATAATCATCGGTGGCCTTACTCATCAAATCAAGCGCATCTACTTTTAAGGAAGTTACCTGCGTATACGCATTCTGATCAAACGTTGATATGGTTGGGCTGCACCCCAAAAGCAGGCACAGGGGCAACAATAATTGTATATAAAGCCGCGCGATTTTCATAAAAGATGTTTAAGTAAATTTAATAAGAAGTTTTTATAATACGATCAAAGGAATTATTTTGTATGCATTACATTGGTGAAATAAATATATGAATACTTCAGCCGATTCAGAAGCCATATTTCAATATCATAGATACATGATAGAGCTGCATGGAAACCAGGGCACCGCGGCTTTAGGCTGGCGCGATCTGTTAAGTCAAACAATAAGGTTTAAAGCACTCTCAACTATTGCCAATCTGAACGGGCATTCCATACTGGATGCAGGATGTGGTCATGGCGACCTCTGCTCCTATTTGCTTCAACTTTATACCGGTTTTACCTATTGTGGTGTTGAACAGATTCCTGAACTCCTGAGCCAGGCCTCAAAACGTTATCAGAACCAGCCGGACGTTAGCTTTATCCACGGCGATTTCATGAACGATGTCCTCCCACAAGCCGACTATGTAATAGCAAGCGGCTCACTTAACTATTATAATGCCGATCCTGAATTTATATTCAAGGCTATTTTTAAGCTGTATACACATTGTACGCTGGGCTTAGGTTTTAACCTGCTGAGCCATGTTATCCCCAATGGTCTTATTGTTGCATATGATGTCAATAAAATAATGAACTACTGCCGCTCGCTGTGCAACAACGTGCAATTAAAAAATGATTACAGTGATGAGGATTTTACCATTTTCATGTACCGGTAACATGCAGGTTTAATAGAAATAACAACGTGTTTATCATTATGAATCATAACTTTACTTTAGTTGATTAAAACTACAATACCTATAAATTACAAAATATGAAACAAGGTTTGCTTATTGATATGGACGGTGTAATATACAGCGGCGAAGAGCTGATATTTGGCGCCGACAAGTTTATTAACCATTTACTGGCAAAGGACATCCCTTTTGCTTTTATGACCAACAACAGCCAAAGAACAAGTCTGGAGGTGGTTCGTAAATTAAAAAGACTTGGCATTACTGTTGAACCCAGGCACGTTTATACAAGCGCCATGGCAACAGGTAAATTCCTGGGCGATCAAAGCCCTAACGGTACGGCTTACGTGCTTGGTGAAGGCGGATTGTTAACCAGCCTTCACGAAAACGGTATTACATTGGTTGATACCGATCCGGAGTTTGTTGTTTTGGGCGAAGGCCGGAATTTCACACTGGAGATGGTTCAGCGGGCTGTTGATATGATACTGGCTGGTGCCAAATTTATTACCACCAACCGCGATCCATCCCCTAAAAAACCAGGGTGGAATAATTTAGGTATAGCAGCTACCACCGCCATGATTGAAGAAGCCACCGGCCGTAAAGCCTTTGTAACCGGTAAACCAAGCCCGGTAATGATGCGTTCGGCACGAAAGTTTTTAGGATTGGAAACCGCCGAAACAACCGTGGTTGGCGATACTATGGAAACTGACATTCAGGGTGGTGTGCAAATGGGCTATAAAACCATACTGGTATTATCCGGCATATCTTCCAAAGATCAGCTTGGCCATTATGCCTTTAAACCCGACCTCATAGTTGGTTCTGTTGATAAGATAGAGTTCCCTTTAAAGTGGTGGTAAATAAAAAAACCCTTCATGACCTTTAACGGGTTCATGAAGGGTTAGCAGGGTGATAGGGTTTAGTTATTTCAGTTTTGTTGAACCAGCATTTTCAATATCTGTAATAACAGATGCATTAGTTAGCAGTAAGTTATTCAGAACCCTGGCTGCTGTCCATTTACCCAGGGTGGCATTATAAACCCCGCCAAGCTGAGCAAAATTAGAACCAGTGGTTGGGTAAGGAAAAGCAAGTGTATTACTGCCCTGTCTGTAAAACGGCTGATCAGCAAGGGTTATCAGATCTTTCAAATCATAAAAATCTGTATTGGCTACCCTGTAACCAACGTTGGTATTAGCATCATATAAACTACCGCCTGTAGCATAAAATATAACATCTACAGGTTTGCTTGCTTCGGTTATGCTGGTACCGGAAAATACCGCAATACCTGCAGCGTTCCCGCTATTGGCCAGTAAATTGCCTGTTTTTGTACCAAACGTGGCAGGAACAGCAGTACTAAAATTAGGGCTGTTGGTAGTAGAATAATTAAAGGCCTTCACCCAATTTGAAGAGCTGATATCGGTAGATGCTGATCCGTTAATTTTTTTGCCAGCGCCGCCAACATAAAAGTATGAGCCTTTGGTTGCCTTGCCCGAAGTAATCTCCAGCTTGTACGTCCGCAGATCGCCGGTTGCCCATCCTTTTGTTGGGAAGCCTGCCGGAGTTGAAGCGCCTGCATTGTTTGTGGTAACAAGAGTGAATTTTTCTACAGAAAAATCAATATCACGGGTGGCCAGTAATTGTATATACTCATAGTTACCATCTGTACCCGCAGGGTCAACAAGGAAACCGGTGATAACAACAGGCGTAATTTCAATTACCGAACTGAGAATTTTCACATCATCGGCTTTACGCATCCTTAACTGGGGTACAATGCTGCCATCTTTAGCGCTGGTGCCGAATATGATACCTGTAAAATTAGCGCTGATGGGTAATGTATTGTCGGCAAATGTAGCGTTGGCTTCTGTGTGTAAACCGATATTTCCAAAACCATCGTTCACGGTTCTATCGCCCGAAAGCTTATCTGTAGGTGCCGGTAAAGGATCAAAGCCACCTTTAACAATGGCCACTAAAGTACTCTCGTAAGCATCAGGGCTGGTAAGGATAGCGCTGCTGGTTACCCTTTGGCCAATTACAGTTTTACCAGAGGCAACCTTTGTAATAGCACTGTTATTGATGCCTGTTATTTGCAATGTACCGTCAACGCGTTTTAATACGCCGCCTGCAATTTCTATCGATACCGAATCGCCTGGGGCATATTTAGCAGCATCTGCACCCAACGGGATAGATATACCCCGTAGCTTGGCCCGGCGGTAATTTTGAACCACCAATAAGCCCGATGGCATATTGCCACCGGTAGGATCAGAAACAACAACGCCAACCATTTGATGCGCGCCAAACATATTTTTAGTATCAAGCGTAACATCTGTGCCCTTATAAATGCTCCGTATATCAGAAACCGCTATTACAGACGAAAGCTCGCCCCCCGGATAATTATTATCTTTTGTACAACCAGACAAGATACCGGCCGAATAAAGCAGCAGGAAAGTATAAAATAATATCTTTTTCATTTTCAATTTATATCATGATAAATTATTCTGTAAACAATTATGGTTTTTGCCACCAAACCTGGGTGCTTTGTACATCTGCCCCTTGCGCTGCTACAGCAGCTTTATAACTTGTTGGGTTTGCTGATTGCACGTATACCGGATAGGTTATACGGGCTGGCATTACGCCGCCGTTTACCAATCCTGCTCCTTTTGGCAATATCGGGTGACCTGTACGGCGGTACTCAAACCACTGCTCAAAATCTGTCCAGAAAATGGTGTAATATTTTTGCACGTGAATCATTTCCATTTTAGCATCAAGCGGTAAGGCATCATCCCACTCAATATCGGCTGTGGCCTGGTATGTTGAAGGAACAACATAAGTAGGCAACCAAAAAGTAATGGCATTAACAACACCATTATCATAATAGGTTTTGGCTGGCGTAGCAATCCAACCTTTGGCCGCAGCTTCGGCCAGTATAAACTGCAGCTCCGGGTAATTCATGATATTGCCCATCAATGGCTCGCTCATTAATGATTTCGCCGAGGTGCTTGTACCTTGAACATTTGAAAGGAAATACGATTTTTTCACCGGCGCGTTACCCACGGCATACCCACTTGGCACACCTACGTAACCGCCATTATATGTAGCTATTGACCAGCTGCCCTGATACAAGCGCTGATCGGCCCATTTGGTTAAATTATCTATAAAGAAAGATGCCATTGCAGGTGCCCTCCAGTCCTGCTCACGTACACCGCCAATAAATGGAGAAGTAAGGTAACCTGTGCCCGTCCATCTCAAAACAGCCGAATCATCATTGCTTGCCATAATAGGATAATTGGCAGCATTGGTATCAACGATCTCTTTGATTTTGGCTATACAGCTTGCAGACACTTCGGCCTTGCCAGAAATACGCAATAGCAATCTCAAATACAGTGAATTGCCAAACTTGCGCCAAAGGCTTGCATTCCCTTTATAAACGGGATCACTGGAAGGCAGTACGTTAGCCGCTCCGTTAAGCAAGGTGTTGGCTTCCTCTAACTGTTTAAATATACCTTCGTATATATCTTTCTGTTTATCAAACGCAGGCTGAAAATTACCTTCATTACCTTTGTTTGCTTCTGAATAAGGCACATCACCATAAGTATCTGTAAGCATAGAATATATCCAGGCCTGGCAAACTAAAGATATCCCCTGGTATGCTTTATTTGCGGTTACTGGCTGCCCGGCAATATTGTAAATATCCTTAAAATTGGTTAATTGTAAATACCAGTTGTTCCAGGTATAATCGCCCCAGGTATTTTTAACGTCATATCTGAAAACCTTACCTTCGGAATCACTTTCATCAACCGTAACCTGCATTAACTCGTTATTATATGTGCGGCTGCGCAGCATATTGGTACTAACAACGTTAACTAAAGCCGGTGCCAGTAATTGCTCTGGCAGTGCAGTAGGTGAATTATTAGGGTTTGTGTTCATTTCTTCAAAGCCCTTTTTACAGGCTGGCTGTACAATCGCAAACAGCATTACAGCACAAATAATTTTATAAATATTCTTTTTCATTTCTTAGCTGATTAAAGTGTGATCACGAGGTTAACGCCCATTGTTCTGGTAGATGGAAACTGGCCAATTTCAAAACCCTGCGTAATGTCTGAACCGTTAAGGGTACCAAATTCGGGGTCAAATCCAGGCCATTTTGTCCAGATAAACAGGTCGCGGCCATAAACACCAATTGTAGCGCGTTGAATACCTATGCGCGACGCAAATCTTGCCGGCAGTGTATAATCAAACCTCGCCTCCCTTAGTTTAATAAAGTTGGTGCTGTAAGTTGCACCTTCCGCATTGTTAACACCAAAGTTTGATTGATAATACTGATCAATATCAGAGGCAACAACATCGTTTTTACGGTAAGTACCGTCAGGATTTTGCACCACACCATTTCCGATGATGCCATTGTACCTGCCCGGAAGTGTATTTTTTGTTTTTCCCTGCTCGGCCAGTTTATAGGAGGTTAACGAATAAGCCACCGCTCCGTACTGAGCATCAAATAATATACTGAAGTGGAATTGCTTGTATTTAAAATCGTTATTAAAGCCCAGTTTCCATTTAGGTGAGGTATTACCTAGGTAAACAAGATCAGGAGATATAAGCGCGAAACCGGTTTTAGGATCAAAAACAACCTGCCCGTCAGGCGAACGCTGGTAACCACGACCATAAAGAGCGCCCATGCTGCCGCCTACCTTAGCTATGATCTGGGCACCGCCTGTTGGGCCGGTTTGCAGCACAACAGCACTATCTGCCAATTCTTTGATCCTGTTACGGTTAGACGAGAAGGTGATATTACCAGACCACGTAAACCCATTGGAGTTTGATATCGGGCTGCCATTTATCGCCACTTCTATACCCTGATTTTGTATCTTACCTATGTTAAGCACTTCCCTGCTATAGCCTGACGAGGCATCAACCACGCGGCTAAGAATTTGATTTTTGGTGTTACCTGAATATAAGGCCAGGTCAAAACCTAAACGGCTTTTAAATAAACGCACATCTGCCCCTACCTCAATAGTATTAGTTCTTAATGGTTCAAGGTTAATATCGGGCATTGTGGTTGGGTTAACTAAACCACCGCTATAGGTGCTGCCGGCCGGCCCATAAGCATATGAAGTTTGATATGGCGAGGTTCCTCCACTACCCACACTGGATACTGATGCCCTTAATTTGGCAAGACTAATGGTTTCCGGCAGTTTAACCACTTCTGACAAAATAAAGCTGGCACTTGCCGATGGATAGAAGAATCCTACTTTATCTGTTCTTTGCGGAGTTGCCAAAACACTGTTCCAATCCTGGCGGCCTGTTAAATCAAGATATAAGAAATTTTTATAGCTTGTTGACAACAAGCCGTAAAAGCTATTCAAGGCATATTTACTTTTGTTTGGTAACGTTATTAATGTTCCTTTTGAATTAGCTGTGGTGTAAATGCCTGGATAGTATAAAGAATCGGCCCTTACCTCGTCTTTATTGTAGGTGTTTCTCAGCATGCTACCACCCGCCGTAGCCGTTATGGTAATGTCTTTATTTATTGCTTTATTGTACCTTAACAGGAAATCACCGCTTACCTCCTGTGAAAAAATATTCTGCGTGCGGAATGAACCTAACGGATATTTTGTTCCGGCATCATATGGGCGCTCCTGTGCACGCTGATCATATGACATATCTAACGATGTTCTTAATTGCAGGCTTAATTCTTTGGTAATGCTGTAAGCAGCCTGCACGTTTCCGGTAACCGCGTTACGGGTTAATTTATTGATAAACTCATATGAAACCGCATAGGGATTTTCGGGGAATGAACTGAAAGGATATTCGATTTTACGGTTTTCCATTCCATTAACCCAATAGTTTTTCAACCAGTTAAGGTTGGCACTGGGTTGCCAGAAAATAAACCAGTACATGGGCGATTGATTTCCATAGCCGGCTCCGGGCAGGTTATCGCTTGATTTATTCTGATAATTGACCTTTGAACTGATAGTTAATTTATCATTGATCTTTGAATTTACCGATAAGGCTACGCTATTACGGCCATAACCTGTATTTGGGATGATCCATTTATTACTAACATTGGTTGCAGAGAAACGCGCGGTGGTTTTATCCGTTCCGCCATCAATACTTACCGAATTGGTGAACGTTTGCCCGGTATTAAAAAAATCACGTATTTGATCTTTATAAGGAACCCACGGCGTTCTTACGGTTGATTGTTTTTGGGTAACGGGATCAAACTGATAAAACATTTGCCCGTCAAAACGAGGACCATAAGCAGAACTTGTGGCACTTGTACTGGCACCATCGGGTCCGGCACCGTACGAATAATAGGTTGCACCACCTGTACCTTGTCCGTATTCATACTGCAGATCGGGCCAGCGGTTAACTTTTTCAATTGATGCGTTTGAGTTAACCGTTATGCCTAAACCCTTACGTTTAGAATTGCCTGATTTTGTAGTAATGATAACAGCTCCGTTTGCACCACGCTGACCATATAAGGCAGCCGCACCCGGACCTTTCAATATTGAAACACTTTCAATATCTTCGGGGTTAATATCGTTAATACTGCTACCGTAATCAGCAGGCATGTTGTCGCTGCCGGTTCCATAAACTGCTTCACCGGCAACTGCCGTACGCCGACCGCTTCCGTTGTTGATCACCACACCATCTAACACAATAAGGGCTTCGTTGTCGCCGGTAAGGTTATTTTCACCACGTAAAATAATTTTGTTTGAACCAGTAGGCCCAGCATTTGAACGAACCAGGTTTAAACCCGCAACTTTTCCAGAAAGCGCATCTGTCCAGTTACTGGAAAGCGCATCGGTCAATTGCTCACCTTTTATAGTGGTGGCAGCAAAACCCAATGCCTTCTCGTCACGTTTGATACCTAAAGCGGTAACTACTACCTCGTTCAGGGTTGAGTTAGATTTAGCTAAAGTAATGGTTACCCCGGCAGTGCTTTTAGTAAAAACCTGGCTCTGTGTTTCAAAACCTATAGTTGAAAATTGTAACGAACTGCCGTCGGGTATTGAAACAATAAATCCACCGTTAGGATTGGTAAAGGTTAACAGCTTTTTATTGTTATCACTCACACTAACTCCTGCAAGCTGCGATTTATCTTCGGCAGAAATTATTGTTCCGCTAACTGTAACCAGGGTCAATTTTTTAATAACCAGGTTCCCGTTGATGTTTTTGATGCCTATACCCGCCTGTTGCAATACCTGGGTAAGTTTTTCAAACTTCAGTGTTTCTTCAGGTAGTGAAATCTGGCTGTTCATATTTACATCAGCATCAAAAGAAACCTTATAGCCATATTTGGTTTTAAGTGTATTCACTATAGCTTGTATGCTCATGCGCTTTTGCCCAAAGCTATATTGATCAGCAGGCTTTACCTGCGCTTTTACCACAGCTGAAAAAAGCAGCATAAGCAAAAGCGGGTATAATTTTTTTCGGATAAAAAGTAAAAGTTTAAGTTGTTTCATGTTTAATCAGAATATTATAACTGTATGTGGGTTTTTGTAGCGATAATTCAATCCTGTGGCATAGCTTAAGCCATGTAAAAGATTATCAATTCCGTTATCCTTCATTTCGCCGCTAAAGCGTGCACGCTTCCGGGCCGATGGTTTTACTTCGATATTTATATTATACCAGCGTTGTAATTTTTCGGCTATTTCATCGGCATTGTTGTCATTAAAAAATAAGGTTTGGCTTTGCAGGGACGATGCATCCTGGGCATTTACCTGTTTAATTGTTATTTGGCCATTATTTAGTTGGTATATAAGCTGCTGACCCGCCTTTAAATAGTTAGTTTTCTTATTTGCCGTAATACCAACTAACCCAGTAGCTACCTTTACCTCGGTATTGGCCTTAGGGCGGGCATAAACGTTAAATGAAGTACCCAGTACCGTCACCGCCAATTGATTGTTGGTACGGATAATAAATGGCTTTTGCGCATCGTGTTTAACATCAAAAAAAGCCTCACCTATTAATGTTAGTTCACGTTTTTCGGTATTAAATGAATTGGTATAAGTTATTTTTGAATTGGGGGCCATAAATATCTGCGTACCATCGGGCAGGGTAAGGCGGCCACCTGAGTTTTGGGCGCTTTGTAAGGTTTGGGTTGTATTATTCGCGTTCTTGGTGTTTTTTACATAAACCCAGCCAAAAAAGCAAAACAGCAATAAACTGGCAGCAATACCGGTAAGCCTGTAATATTTCAGAAAACTCCTTTTGTTTTCAGTGGCTGATAATTCAAATATGCGATCAAGCAAATGCAGCCATTGTTTGTCAATGTCAGTTTGTTTTAAAGGAACTTCAAGCTGTTGTTTTCTGCGTTCCAAATACGTGAGCAAGTACCGATGCTCGGTCTGCTCCCCTGCCCAGTCTATGACCCCCTTTGCCTCTTCAGCATGGCTGTCGCCGTTTACATAATTCAATAATGTTTCCCAGTTCACTCTTTTTAATTTTATATAAAGAGCATAGCTGAACCGGTTTCCACCTAAAGAAAAAATTACCAGTTTGTTAACTTTTTGTTAAATACTGCCAAAAACAAAAAAGCCGGAATAATTCCGGCTTTTTACTTGTTAAAGAAATTGTATCTACATCAAAGGTCAACCAATCATCGTAAACATTACATTAACCAACATTAATCCGCCTGCAATTGTAGCCTTATCAAGGTTGCTATTACTCACAGCATGGCCAAGCTGCTCAATTGCCTCACGCATGTTGTACTCTACCTTTTTTTCGGTAATGTCCAGTACCTGGGCAATTTCGGCATTTTTTAAGCCTAACAGCCTTAGCTCAATCATTTCCTTACGGTGTAAGGGCAGTTTGTTAATCAGGCTTTCTACAATTTTTATAGATTGTTTGGCAACAAACTTTTCAAAAGGATTATAGGTATTTTCAGGAATATTGAATGCATCATCAGGCAGCTCTGAAGTTTGGTAGCGCGATGACAAAGCCTTTAATGAGCCATTTTTAGCAGCACGAAATAAATAGGGTTTCAGCTCATTGATTTGAAGCTTATCCTTTTGCTGCCACAAATTTAAAAACAGGTCAGAAAGAACATCTTTTGCCAGGTCATCATCATTCACTATAGAGTTAACGTACCGGAAAAGTGGGGTATAGTTGTCTTTAAATATGCTTTCAAATCCTTCTAAAGTATGTAATAAGGGCATATTTACTGTTTCCATAACTGGATTGCAAATAACGTGCAGGCATATTTATATAACAAAACAGCAATGTTAAATTTATATTAATAAACACCCCTTATTGCACAAGCTAAAAACTTAATGGTCTGATGACGGAATTACCAAAGGCCGTTTTTTATCCCTTTTGGCAACAAAAAGTAATAAAGGCAACACGATAGCAAAAAACAAACCGATCAGGAAAAACCCATCAAGGTAACTGGAAAAAGAGGATTGTTTAACAACCACATTTTCTACAACTTGCATTGCTTTTTGTTTAGCATCAAGAAAACTAAAGCCTTTTTGCTGAAATGCTCCCGTATAGCTGCTAATGCGGCTAATTGAAAGCGGATTATCTGCAGTGATGTGCGTTATCAGATCCATACGGTGCGACGCGATGCGGCGGGCTACATAGGTATTGATGATGGAGATACCAAACGAACCACCTAACTGCCGCATCATATTATTTAACGCTGTACCTTGCGGTATATCTTTAGCATCAAGCGATGAAACTGCCAATGTACCTAAGGGTACGGTTAATAATGCCATACCTATAGCCCTGAAAACAAGATTTAAAGTAATTTCTATAGCTGGCGTCTCCAGGTTTATTCTTGACATTGCCCAATTGAAATATATAAAGCATAAGAAACCCAAAAAGACAATTAAAGCAGCCGAAACACCTTTTTGCAATAGTTTACCGGTAAGTACAAGGGCTAATACCGCTACTATAGATCCCGGTAAAAGCAACAGTCCAGATTGTGTTGGGGTAAAGCCAAGTAAACGCTGGGCAACAACCGGTGTGAGGTAAATGGATGTGTACATACCTATACCCGTAATAAAAGTGAGCACGGCAGCTATACTCAATGACCTGAACCGCAGGATACGCAAATTTACCACCGGATTTTCGGTGTATAGCTCCCAAATGATAAATCCCGTGAGCGATAAAGTAGCCAAAACCGTTAAAAAAACAATATAGCCCGCTGCAAACCAATCGTCAGTTTGCCCTCTTTCCAAAACTACCTGTAATGATCCAATGCCGATAATGAGTAATATAATACCTATCCAATCTATATGTTTTACTTTTTGCCTGATGAGTGGCTCGTATAACAAAATAAGGCAGGAAAGGGCGGCAGCAATACCAATTGGAATATTGATATAAAAAATCCAGGGCCATGAATAGTTTTCAGTGATATAACCACCCAGTGTTGGGCCTATGGTGGGCCCTATAAAAACACCTATACCAAACAAGGCACTGGCTGTAGCCTGTTTTTCTTTCGGAAACAATTCAAAAACTACTGTGGCCGAAACTGAAAGCAGAGCACCACCACCCAAACCTTGTAAAAAACGGAATGCCACCAGCTCCCATATTCCGGTTGCATTACCACACATAAACGAACAAAACGTAAAGAGAATAATTGAACCGATGTAATAATTACGCCGGCCAAGATTGTTTACCAAAAAGCTTGTCATCGGGATGACGATAACATTGGCTATTCCGTACGAGGTGATAACCCATGAAATATCCTCCAGCGTTGCTCCAAGGTTTCCGCTCATATAATTCAGGGCCACATTCACTATAGAAGTATCTATTAGCTCCATGATGGCTGCTGCTATAACGGTGATGAGTAGTATTTGTCTTTTTATAGGGCTCATGATATTATACTTACTGGTATATTTTATACTATTTTATTACATCTAATTAATCTGCGTTTGCAAGTTGTTAACCATTATTAAATACCAATTGGTATATTTTTGGACAAACCAAATAACAAATCTCCTTCGATTGAAGCCACAAATATACCGATTGGTATTAAATTAAAAATACCTATCCGCCAATATTACAAAACCGTGTCAAAATGAATTAATAAGCCCTGCTACAAAAAAGGCCATTCCTTAGCAGGAATGGCCTTTACCGGGTACCGGCATTTTTCAATAGGTATTGAATTTGTTAAGGTTTAGGGATAAATTGTATTACCGACAAAACAGGCAAATGATCAGATGCATAACGCTCCTGAACAACTTCATGGCTAATTACGTTGAACCTGTCTTTTTGCAAATAAGTAACAAAATCAATGGTTGATTTAGGGTTAATTACCGGAATGGTAAAGCCACATGAGCTACATGTACGGCTAAACTTTTCATCAAGCAAATTGATCACGGCAGAACCCGGACGCGAATTAAGATCGCCTGCCATTATAAAAGGTAGTTTTTCCATGCCGGCCAATCTGTTAATTTCAGCAATTTGCAGTAAACGGTTAGTTTCTGTCCGTTGCGCATCGAGGTGGGTGCAACCAAAACGAATTTGTTTTCCGGAAGGTAGCGTTACCTTTGCGGTAGCCAATACACGGTGTTCACCTTTGGTTGATTCGTCTGTTGGCAAACGGTGGGTAGTCATTTCCGAAATAGGAAATTTTGATAATATCAGTACACCGTAATCTCCCCCATCGGTATCAATACTTTTAGCAAAGTACATATTCATTCCGGTTATCCGGGCTATCTGGCTGGCTTCATTGATTTTGCCAGAACGTACCGTATTTACATCAATTTCCTGAACTGCCACCAAATCTGGGTGCTGCTCCTTTATAGCCATTGCCACGGCGTTAACATCAATAAAGCCCGCTTTTGAAGGCGGATTACAATGATGCACATTGTATGACATTACACGCAGGGTATTTGAAAAGCCTTTATTATGATTTGCACCAGTAGTTTTTTTTGAACAGGTGTTCAAACTTATTAGTGCCATAAATAAGGCTAAATATTTAATATTCTCATTTACTGTATTACTTATTATTAAACTTATTTACCAACCCGGATTTTGCCCTAATGCTGGGTTTCTTTGTAGCTGAATAAAAGGAACAGGCCAGTGATAATGTTTAGGATCAACAAATTGTCTTCCGGTTTGAACTATCACGTACCCATCATTATCAACGGCCACGTTACTTACCTGACTTTGCGATAAAACTAATGATCTTTTCACCCCTTTTACATCTGCACCAAGCAGACTACCTTGTTTCCAGCGCATCATGTCAAACCAACGCTGACCTTCACGGGCCAATTCAACTCGGCGTTCCCTTCTTATTTCGGTACGCAGATCAAGGCCATTAGCTGCAATCTCGGTGATCGACATTCTTTTCATGCCTACCCTGTCTCTTAATTTATTGATGGTAAGGTCAATATCGGCCTGAGTAAGCGTTCCTTCTTCCAATTTAGCCTCGGCATAAGTCAACAGGATCTCGGCCAATCTTAATATGTGAATATCATTCTGATCCTTTGACACTTGCGACACGGTAGTTAACTCAACATATTTGGTATAGTAATACCCGGTTATAGTGACAGAACCCAACTTATCTGACACAAACTTAGGGGCCGTAAAAATTAATGGGTTGGTATTGGCCGGGTTACCGTCTTTTTTTCCACCCCATGCAGCTCCCGGAGCAAGAATAGTCATACGCATACGCGGGTCCCTATTGGCCCATACATTTTCATAAGTGTCTTCTTTATATAATGGCGATTTATCAATCGGCAAACCATCAGTACACAAATAGGCATCAACCAACGCTTTAGTTGGGTTATAACGTGAGGCCTGATCGGGCACCTGTGTTTCACGGCTGATGTTGTGCATGCTTACATCAGTTAAATTGATGCGGGCCATAATGGTTTCTTTGTTGGCACCTGCCGATAATTTGCCGGCATAAGTAAACAAGGTATAATAATCGGTTGCGGGTTTTCCGGTAGAGTATAAAGAATATACACCCAAATCCATCACTGCTTTGGCTGATTTTTCGGCTTCGGCCCAACGCCCATCATAAAGGGCCATGCGCGCCCTTAAGCCCAATGCCGCACCTTTGCTTAAGCGCCCTAAAGCGGCACCCGTTTGTGGTGCTGCCTGCATCATATCTGCCGCTTGCTGCAATTCTGATAAAATAAAGTCTACAACATCTTTCTTCGGGTTACGCGGACCATAAAGTTCATCAACGTTTAATGGTTTAGTAACCAGGGGAACATCACCATACAGCAATACCAAATCCATGTACAGGTAGGCCCTGATAGTTTTAGCCTCGCCGGCCATTTGCGCTTTTTTGGCATCTGTTACAGTTGTGGCTTTCTGATAGTTTTGCAAAAAAACGTTACACTGGCGTATGCCGGTATACATATTTCTCCATTCGTCATTTACCGCGGTAAGATCAACGCCGTAGTTTCCGCTACCTATCAACCTGTAATTATCGGTTGTGGTAGAGTTGATGCTATTATCGCCCAATTGATCCATACCTACCGTAGGGTCGTTTTTAATGTTGGCATATAAGCCATTTAATGCCAGGGTTAACTGCTCTTCTGTATTCCAGAAAGTATCATCAGAGATATCTGATAATGGTTCCCTGTTCAAAAAATCCTTTCTGCATGAGCTAAATACAAAGAGAAACAGGAGTGCGAAATAGATAAATTTATGTTTCATTTTTGAAATGTCTTTTATTGGATGGTTTGTTTATTTTAAATTAAGGTTTAAGCCAAATACAAAGGTTTTAACCTGTGGATAGTACCCACCTGCTGACACCGGAGATTCGGGATCATAGCCATAATAAAAATTGGTACTGGTGAAAAGATTATCTGCCGATGCGTATACACGCAGACGGCCAACATGCCATTTTTCGGTAACTGATTTAGGCAGGGTATAACCTATTTGAATATTCTTCACCCGAAAATATGAAGCGTCCTCCAACCATTTGGTTGATAAACGTTCGTTGTAAGAGTAACCATAAACCAGTCTTGGATAGCTGGCATTAGTGTTGGTTGGTGTCCATCTGTCTAAATGAATTTGCTGTGGATTTGAGCTGTCATTAATGAAAGCATAACGCGCCGCGCCATTGATATAACCATTAGCTTTACCTACACCCTGCAAAAACACAGTCAGATCAAAGCCTTTATAGGCCATGTTTGTAGTAAATCCATAGGTATACCGTGGAATTGGGCTACCGATAACCTTCATATCTTTATCAGGTGTTATTTTACCATCACCGTTCAGGTCTTTGTACATCAAATCGCCTGGCTGCATTGGGTAGCTGGAATCATAAGCAAACTTTGGCGTGTACTTTTTGGTATCAGCATCATAATTATAATCAGACACCTGTGATATACGATCAGCCACAAAACCATAAAAGGAATCGATCGGATAACCTACTATTCTAACCTGGTCACCAAAAGTTGGTGGAACATTGCCCAGGCTAACCACCTTGTTTTTTACATCAGAGATGTTGAAAGATACACTGTAGTTAAAATCCTGTATCTTGTCTTTATAAGTTACGGCCAGCTCCCATCCTTTATTTTGTACCTTACCGGCATTTTGCGGTGGGTAGCCTGTTCCTAAAACATCCGGCAGTGGTACGCTTAATAAAATGTTATTGGTGTTGTTAATATAATAATCAGCAGTAACACCCAGTCGGCCTTTCAGCATTATGAGATCTAAACCTATATTTTGTTTAGTTACCGATTCCCAGGTCAAAAGTGTATTAGGAATACCCGTTTGGCGATAACCTACCGTAAGTACGTTACCTATTGGCTCCGTAGGTACGGAGCCAATGTTTGCCAAATAAGCAAAATCAATAGGTGGCTGATTTGGCAATGCTACCTTATCATTACCTTGCGTTCCGTAGGATATACGTAATTTTCCCGACTCAATAATGTGTTTCAGTGATTTAAAGAAATTCTCTTCAGAAAACACCCAGCCAGCAGAACCTGCCAGGAACCAGTTCCAGCGCAGGTTTGGCGCAAACCGCGATGAACCATCATATCTGAAATCGCCCTCTAATAAATACTTTTGGTTATAAGCATAGTTTACCCGGCCAAACAACGACTCCAGGGCATTCTGTGTGCCCGAAGAACTATTGAGTTGATTCAAGGTTCCCAGATTAAGGCTACCCAAATCCTGAGTAGGTAAATTGGTGCGGCTTGCAGCAAAGCTATTAGTAACTGTTTGCTCTGACGATACTGCAGCAAATGCTTTCAGGTAATGTTTTTCACCAAATGTGTGCTCATACTCGGCCATAGCCATAGCTGTTTGGTACAAATTGGTATAATCTGTATTGGTAACCTTATTAGGATTATTGGTTTGATAGATCAGCGAATTATCAATAGGGCTATAGTAGTTAATTGTTTTAGCAAATACATTACGATATGAATTTGAACGTATTAAGCCATACTGGCCGCGTAATCTGAAATCGCTGGTAATGTTTAAAGTTCCCTGTAAATTGGCAGTAAGCTCCTGTGAGCTGAATTTATTGTAGCCGCCATCGGTAACTACTGCGATAGGATTTCTTGAGCCTCCCAAATAACCCCAGCCACCTGTTGTAAAACGAACCGGCACTAAAGGAGAGATAAGCTGCGATACAGAAATAGGACCAGAACCGGAACCCAGATCTTCGTTTGAACCTGAATAAGCACGATCAATATAACCGATGTTGGCATCAAGAACAAGCCTGTCAAACAAGGTTGTGCTAACACGCGCCCTTACATTGTGCCTGCCTGAATTATAGGCATCGCCGGTAATTAAACCACCTTCTTTCAAGTAGCCATATGATAAGTAGTAGTTTACGTTATTACCACCACCAGAAAGGCTCAGGTTGTGATTTTGCTGCGGCGCGTTCTTTTTGTATAATTCTTTGATCCAGTCGGTATTGGCGTAATAGTTTGGGTCAGAACCATTGCGGGCAATATCAATCTGTTGCTGTGTGTAGGTAGGGTTAGCACCGGCATTTACCTTTGCCTGATTCAACAACTCCATATACTGTGCCGAGCCCAGATACTTAGGTAAGGCAGTTGGGGTTTGAAAACCAAAGTAGTTATTATAATTAAGGGTTGGGCCGGTATTACTTTTGCCCTTTTTGGTGGTAACCAAAATAACACCATTTGCACCACGCACACCATATATTGATGATGAAGCCGCATCTTTCAAAACAGATATGCTTTCAATGTCTTCAGGGTTCAGGATATTGATATCGCCACTTGGAACACCATCAATTACCAGTAAAGGGCTTGCATCATTTAAAGTACCTATACCTCTGATCCGTATTTCGCCGCCACTTTGACCAGGCAGGGCTGTTTGATTTTTTACGGTTACGCCCGGCATTTGTCCTTGTAAAGCCGAACCAACAGATGTAACCGGCCTTTTGCTTAAATCAGTTCCATTTACTGAACTCACAGCACCGGTAATATTAACTTTTTTCTGAGTACCATAACCTACCACTACCACTTCGGTTAACAGTTCGTTATTTACTTTAAGGGTGATCTGGTAATCTTTCTGATTGCCAATAACGATAGTATAATCAGCATATCCAATCATTTTTACGATAAGCTTATCGCCCACTTCTGCATTAATGGTGAAAGCTCCGTTCTGATCGGTAATAACAGATTTTTTTCCCCTTTCGGCAGTTACTGTTACGCCGGGCAATGGCTTACCCGTGGCATCCGTTACTTTGCCTGTTACGGTGGTACGTACTATCGCTTTTCTTTTCAGTATTATAGTATTGTCTGTAATCTCATAGGTAAGCGGCTGGTTTTTAAAGCATTCATCAAGTGCTTTTGTTAATGATACATCTTTCACCTTTACGGTTACCGGATAAGCATCAGCAAGCATTTGATCATTAAACAAAATATTGTAATTACTCTGCGCTTTTATTTCCTGTAAAATGCGGGTAATTGATGCGCCGGTTTCATTAAGGCTTATTTGCTGGGCTGTTGCTACTGCATTTACGTCAATAGTTAAAACCAGCAATAAAAAGAAAGTTAGTTTAATTATCCTGGCCCATTTATAAGGCAGGCAATTTTTAAAATCTGAAGGGTAAATGTTTAATTTCATCCTTAAATAATGAATTGTGTTTTGTTTTTTATTGTGTGAATTTTGGTAGTTGTGTTTAACCTGGGTGGGGTTACATGATGGTTACCCTCCTATCCTCAATTTTGTAATGAAGTGTGCCGGTAAGCTCCAGCATCTTGAGTACTTCTGATACATTTTTGTATTTTGAAATAGACCCGGTATAGGTAAGGGTTTTAATTTTCCTGTTGTCGGTAACGCTGACATCATACCAGCGGGTAAGTTTTCTGGAAATAGATGCTATGTTTTCATTTGCAAAAATGAACTGACCGTTTTTCCATGCAAGCGCCTGCTCTGTATTGGCCTCATTCACCACAAAGCGGGTAGTATTATCAGCCAATGTACCTACCTGACCAGGTTTAAGCATTTGGTGTCCTTCAGCATTACTCAACCTTACCGATCCTTCTAAAAGTGTTGTTTTAATAAATGGCTCATCGTTGTAGGCCATGATGTTAAAATGGGTACCTAAAACTTCAACCTTCATGGTATTGAGCTTTACAATAAAAGGCATCCGGGCGTTTTTGGCCACCTCGAAATAAGCTTCGCCGTTGAGTGTCACCTCACGTTGGTTACCTGTAAACTTTGTTGGGTATTGTATGGAAGATGCAGCGTTTAGCCATACCTTGCTTCCATCGGGCAAGGTTAATTTGTACTGACCTCCGTTAGGTGTTGTGAGGGTATTGGTTAGTAAAGCGGTATCCGCAACCGATTCCTGACCGGTAGCATATACCAGTTTGTCATCAGTTGTTTTCGTGATCTTTGTTTCGCCCTGTACGGCTACAGATCCATTCTGTACATCATTAAGATCTATCTGACGGCCATTAGCCAATGTTAGGGTAGCTTTGTTACCACCGGGCGCCCGGTCAGTTTGAATATGATGGGTAACTCTTTTGGCTGTGGTATTATTTACATCCGGTGCGGGTTTAAAATAAATAGCGCCAACTGCAATGCATAAGAATACTGACGCAGCAACAGCTATTTTTTTCCATAACGAGATTGTTTTAACTGGAACCTGGGGATAGTTTGATTTGCGGGCCTCAAAATTATTCCATGCTTTAAACTGGCTTTCCTCTATCCAGTTTGGAATGGGCTCATACTGCATTTTTTGAGCAGCCTCTTTTAAACATGCAGTAATATAATCCCGATCAATATCCATTGCCAGGTATAGCTCAACGAGTTCTGCTTCGGCGGCATCGCAGCCCCCCATAAAATATTTTACTAATGTATCCTGACCTGGTCTTTCCATTATTTTACCCTTTATACATGAGATGCCATAAAGGAAACGGAACAACTATCCGTTAAAAAAACTTGATGTGGAATTAACCTATCCTTAACAATACAAAAGGCAATAAATTAAATAACTAATTCATTTACAATACAATAATAAAATTCAATTATTTATAGTTGTAATGAGTGTAATGATGAATTATTTGAGGTGAATTGCTGCTGTGCCAATTAAAAGTATAACAGGTAAGGCTTCAGGATAATCCTGAAACTCTTTGCGGAGAAATTTCAGAGAAGAGGTGATTTGATTATTAACAGTATTAACGGAGATGTTTTTTTGCTGGGCAATTTGTTTTTGGCTCATCCCCTGCTCACGACTTAGTAAAAATACTTCCCGCTGTTTTGCCGGAAGTTTGTTGAGCGCGGCCTCATACCGTAATTGTAATTCACGGATAGAAAGCTCAGGATGTTCAACTGTACCTAAGTTATTTAAGGGAACACTCTCCAGCTCATCGGTAAGCAAGAGTTTTTTCCGGTTATAGCGTGATATTTGGTTGCGTAGTATACCATACAAATAATCTTCAAAATCATTTATAGTATGGATATGTAGCTTATACTGCCAAATATTCAATAAAACATTGAGCGCGAGCTCTTCAGACTCTTCTCTTTTTTTGATTGACCTGAATGAAGCCGCTGTTAGTTTGGGAAGATAATAATCGAATACTTTTTTAAAAGCCCGTTCATCTCCCCCTACCCAATCATTAACTTTTTGATCGATTAAGTTATCTGCCATTTTTTTCCGGAGAGTTCCGCAAAAATAAGCGCCCAATATTAAGTCAGTGTTAGCATTTAAATATGTATGTACAATTAAATACAGCCCATTTATCGGCTGTAAACATACTATATATTAAAACTGCGGTATACCGACACAATCAGTATACCGCAGCATATCAAATATTTACCAAAAACTGGTTCAAATATTATCGTTAAGATTAAACCGCGTCGGATAATGAACTAAAGGTAAAGTCTCTTATTTTCAAAGGCGGAATAAGATAACTTCTGTAGCTCTCCACACTAATACTACGTTCCTGTTTACCTAAGGCTTCCAGGTTATTCAGCATAATTACGGGACTCTCGTTAAAACGGAAGTTTTTTACCGGGAATTTGATCTTTCCGTTTTCAATATAAAATGTACCATCGCGTGTGAGGCCGGTTAGCAATAATGACTGCGGATCAACCATGCGGATATACCATAAGCGAGAAACTAATATACCGCGTTCGGTACTTTTTATCAGGTCTTCTAAACTGGCGTCGCCACCTTCCATAATAATATTACCAGGGGCCGGCATTGGTTTAACACCTTTTTTTTCGGCCCAATACCGGGAATAGCTAAGGTTTTTAACTACGCCCTTATCTATCCACATCGTTTTTTCACGAGGTAAACCTTCACCGCTCCAGGTTGATGAAGGCAAATCGGCATTGAAAGGATCAGAATAAATGGTAACCTTCGGGTCCATCAGTTGTTCGCCTAAACGGGTACCGCCGCCTTTTTTACTTAAAAAACTCCGGCCTTCTTCTGCGCTGCGCGCGTCAAAACGGAACATATTTTCCATCATATAGGTAGCCGCTACCGGCTCTAATATCACGGTATATTTTCCGGGCTCGATGGCCTTAGCCCCGGATGAGCTCAGACATTTACCTGCAGCCACTTTGGTAGCGGCAAAGGTATCCAGCTTACTCACGTCAGTAAAGCCTCTGGCAGCATAGCCTGATGCCGTACCGGCTTCGTTTCGGGTTGTTACAGAAAAAGTAACATCATTGCCTTTGTTGTAGGCAAATAAGCCCTTTGAATTCATCATAGCGTTAAAGCTTGTTGAATTTTCAAGGAACCCCGCAGCCTGCAGCTTGGCATCTTTGGTAACCGACAAACTTTTGGCCACCAATTCGGCACGGCTGTCTGGGGTCATGCCAGCGGTATTCGCGTTGTAGGTAATAGATTCCGGGAAGTTTTGCGGACCTAATACCGACATATACTCAGGATTGGCAGGAGCCAGCTGGGCCAGTTCTTCCGACCGGCGTACCACCCTTTCCAGAGCGGCATCATCAAATTCGTCTATGGTGGCGGTTCCAGCTTTTTTACCAAAAACCGAGGTTACCGCCAAACTGATAACACTGATATCGCCTGCTGTTGATACCGCGTTCAGGGCAGTTCTGATGTTACCACCTTCGCTACCGTTCAGGCTTGCTTCACACTCTTCGGCTTTTGAATAGGCAAGCACCTTCTTTAATAAAGCCTGTGCTTCTTCTTTACTTAATATTGGCATAATTCAGTTATCCGATCTTTCTTTTAGTGTTGATTACATTAACTCCTTTAAAATGCGCGGTTGATGCGCCATGCGATACCGCGCTCGACTGGCTTGGCTGACCTTTACCATCGTTAAAGGCACCGCCCAAACGATAGTCACGTTCGTCACAAACCTGGGCGCAGGAGTTCCAGAACTCCTGGGTGTTGGCCTGATAAGCCACATCATTCAGCATACCTACAATTTTCCCTTCTTTGATCTCGTAAAACAGCTGGCCGCCAAACTGGAAGTTATACCGTTGCTGATCAATAGAGAAAGAGCCATCACCAATAATATATACTCCCTTTTCTACATTCTTGATCATTTCATCAACACTCAGCGGAGTTTTTCCGGGTTGAAGAGAAACGTTTGGCATACGCTGAAACTGCACATCCTGCCAGCTCTGTGAATAGCAGCAGCCCTGTGATTCATTTAAGCCGATGATATGCGCCTGATCACGGATAGCCTGGTAGTTAACGAGGATACCATCTTTGATGATGTCCCATTTTTTACATTGAACACCTTCATCATCATAACCCACAGCTCCTAATGAACCAACCTGGGTTTTGTCGCCTACGATATTCACGGCCTTGCTACCAAAATTGAATTTACCCGATTTCCATTTATCCAATGTTAAAAAGCTGGTACCGGCAAAGTTAGCTTCATAACCTAAAACACGGTCGAGCTCTGTAGGGTGCCCAACAGATTCATGTATGGTTAACCACAAATGCGAAGGATCAAGCACCAGGTCATACTTGCCTGGCTCAACCGATTTGGCTTTTAATTTATCACCGGCCTGCTGGGTGGCATATTTAATATCTTCCAGCATATCATAGCGTTTTTTATAACGTGGTGTTACGCCTAAAACTTTTTCGCTGGCCAATGGATCAAGATATTCATACCCCATACCTACCGGCGAACTTAAGGAGCGGCGTGTTTCAAACGCACCAGCCGAAGGATCGATCTTGGTAACTGTAAAGCTTGGATAAATACGATGCACATCCTGATCAATATACGAGCCATCTGTTGATGCAAAGTACTTTTGCTCGTTAACCGCAAACATAATAGAGTTTACGAAATTGGCTCCACCTGCCATGGCCACACCATTGGCATTTAATAAAAGATCTACTTTTTCTTTAATAGGCACTTCAAACGCGTTTTTAGTTAAAGGCGTTTTCCAGCTTACTTCGCCATAACCTTTTTGAGGAGCAAGCTGTACCGGTGCACCACCAATTTTAGCATTTGCCTTTGCTACGGCTACTGCTTTTAAAGCAGTTTTTGCCATACCCTCTTTGGTTACATCATTGGTGGCTGCAAAGCCCCAGCACCCGTTTGCTATAACACGGATACCAATTCCGTACGATTCGGTATTGGCTACGTTAAGCACCTTGTTTTCACGGGTAATAACAAACTGGTTCAGGTAGCGCCCTATCCTTACATCGGCATAAGTAGCTCCATTTGACTTGGCCGCATTTAAAGCCACATCTGCCAGTTCCTTCTTGATTTTTGCATCAACGCCTTCCAGTGCCTGGAGCGGATCAATTGTTTTACCAAATGCGGATAAGCCGGGCAGCATCAACGCGCTGGCCCCCATACCCGTTAAATAAATAAAGTCGCGTCTTCTCAAAGTATATTCCTCCTTTAGCACTCGGGATATCCCACCATGGGTACCCTAAGAACTGGTTTTTAAATTTTCAGATTATTTTTAACCTCCTGTTTTACAGAGGATGACATGGCCTGTGATAATTTAGCCTCGGCCCACAAAAACGTGCATGTTAACAGCAGCAATACATAAAAATATATTTTCGACACAGTATTTGTTACTTTTTTCTGTATCTGTTTCGTTACATTATTCACAATTACATTTTTTGTAATGTAATTTTTAGTATCAGCCTGCTTTTTGAGTGTTCGCAGGCTTTTCCAATCAGTATCATGATATACGTACCACCAGTTTAAGCCGCCATTATTGGCCTTTATCAATTGCCAGCCAACGCTTTCAGGCCAGTATGTATAATTGTGCTCAAACAGCAGCATCGGGTTTTGTTTTGAGGAAAGAGTAACCAGCCCTACTTTTGATACCCCGGATGCCGCCCCCTGTAATTGTAATATTACCGGGCTTGACACAGACGGAACAGCTGTAAACACATTCCAATTTTCAGTAGCGGGGGCCTTACGGGCTGCTTTATTAATTAAAAGCGCCCATAGTGCTGCGTAATCATTTTTATTACCCGCCAACATCCAGCTAAAAGTAGTGTTTAAAGTAGTAAACACCATCTTCCCGTTCCCAGCCAAAACATTGCTGACCAATATGTGACCGTAGTCGTCGTTAATTAGTGGCTGCGAACCGGCTTGAAATTTTATATCAACCAAACTGTTGCTTAGTTTTCCTAATTTCTGATCTTTCCCTGTAATATATACTGATGAAGGAACTGTGTCTTTACCTTGTAAACGCTTTGTAGAAAAGCTTCTTTGCAGCCATGAATCGGATTTCAATGTACTATCGGCTTTGATAATAATACCTAACCCATTTTGTGTTACTTCCGACTTTAAAATGGCTGCCTCCTGCCCTTTTAATGATTTCAATACGGAAAGATCACCTATCAGTAGATCAAACCTATTGATTATTGGAGCCGAAAGATGATCAAATGAAAACCGGGGCAGGTTAATAAACTCCGTGCTGAATTTGTTTTTACTGATGGCCGACCTGATAGCTACGGCATACCCATTTTCAGAAAGCCAATTTTTTAAAAACCTGCTTTCAAAATCGGGCGATGAAGTAAGCAACAACACATTTAATGGCTTTGCTGTTTCTATTTGTATCGGCAGGCTTTCTTTTTCAAGCGTATCTGTGCCAGTAACTGCTAATAAATTAAATACAGCCCTGCCTGAAATTTTAGGGACACTTTTTAAATGAAACACGGTTGTGTTACCCGGGGCTATGAAAACAGAATCTAAAGAAGTACTTAGCCCTCTTAACAACAGTTTTATTCTTCTTGCCGATGCATTTTTAAACCTCCCTTGAATATTTAATTCATCGCCGGCTTTTAATTTTTCATTCCAGCTTATGGCTGTAATACCTTGTTTAAATTCTTCCGGGTTAAAAATAACGGGGAGGTGACTTAGTTGCTGTAATTGATCTTCGTTTAAACCATCGCCTAATAGCCGCAATTGTGTAATTGTTGAATCGGCTATTAGTTCGTCTAAGCTACTTAGCAATTTCACCCTGGTATTTTTAATGGTTTTATCAATGGTAAAAAGCCTGCTGTTGTTATACTTACTTAAGCTATCGGTATTAAATCCTGGTGTTAATAAAACAGCTCCACCTCCATCTTTTTTCACAAGATCGGCATTATAAGTTAAGGGTAAAGCGATACAGGCTAATGCAACTACAGCTACGAGCACTGACGAAATACGCCATATAAGATATGCCTTATTGGGCCGTACAAATTCCTTCCATACAGCCAATACTGCAACGATAGTACAAATAATCACGACAAGGTTATTCCAATTCATGCGCGGTTATCTGTTTAAATGGTTAAGGTTTTTATAATACTCCTGCGATAACCCCATATCCACCGGAATTTGCATTGATGATGGCACCTTTTTGGCAGGTATCAGCGTTTTTTGGATAGCTTTTTCAACCAGAGTAATATCCTGAGGTATCACTTCGTTTTTAGCTGATAATATCCGGCGCATGGCACTTAAGGCAGTCAAGTAGCTCCCCGGTTCTGCCGATGCTTTTGCGCTAAGCTGCTGATTGGCCGATGCCAATATGTACCTATCCGCATCAGCTATAGTTGATTTTGATTTTAGCTGCTGCAATATCACTACCGCTTTTTTAAGATTAATCTGCTGATCGGCAACCGGCTTAATTTCCTGTTGATTTACCTGCTCATTTATCTTGGCAAGATCGCCGCTCAAACGCTTATCTAATTTTAATGGAGGTGCATTATAAGATGTTTTGGCAACGTATACCCTTGATTTTTGCTGCAAGTCTTTCAGCAAGCGCAACGCTTTATATTCAAACGGCAGCGCATCCTGTGGTTTGTATAACCTTAATTGAAGCTCGGCCTTCCACATTTCGGTCAGTGTGGCTTTTAGCTGAGCCTTTAGTTCCGGATCAAAAAATCCGGCATCCTCCGCATTATCATGCTTGTCGGTATATTTATCCAGTATTACGGCCGCGTTGCCATAATTTTTAATATCTGAAACAGCATCATTATCATCGCCGCCAATGTCCGATTCTGATTCTTCACCAAGAAACTTCCCATAACGTAAGCGTAATAATTTTTGATCGGTACCCAGATCATTGCTCCTGCTTTTAAATTTCTCCACACTGATGCTATCCTTTTCTTTGAGCAGTTTTTCAGAATCAAGGATGATCTGCCGCTCGCTCCTGAAAAATTCGGGCTTTTGATTTACACCACTCAATACACCATCCATACTGAGCGGTTGGGCGGTATCCTGAATAGATACTGTATATACATCTGTACGGCTTTGCTGCTGATGGGTATCAATAGCTTGTATATAAAAATAAAGCTCATCACCCGGCTCCATGTTCAGAGATGGCAGGTTAATTAATTTTTGTAAATTATATTGAACCTGATGCCCACTAAATGATGCAGCGAAATCAAGTTTATACTCTTTAAACTTAACTGCCTCCCCGCTGCCTTTGGCTACGGTAGCAATTAACTGAGCATTGCTAACTCCATAATCGTCATTTACAGCAGCATCAATATTTATCTTCGGGGCTTCTCCGGCATCAATATAAGTATACTGCTTTGGTGTTTTGATGCGGATAACAGGAGGCAGATCTTTTATAACCTGCACCTGGTACAGATCTGAAAGTTTACCGTCAACACTTACCTGGTAAAACCCGGGATTGGTAATTTGTTTTTGCGCAATCCAGGTCGTTTTATCACCCTTTGAACTTTTTAAAATGATGGTTTCTTTTTCATTAAACAACATCGATACCTGTTTTACGGCAATATTGGTTGCTATTTTCCAGGCGGCTAAACCACCCTCTTCAATAACTATGGTGAATTTATCTTGTTGATGACCTGCTTTGCCGGTATACACCGGTGGCGTAATAGTTACCTCCACTGCTGATATTTGAGGCAGTACCTTTTCAGCTATACCCGGCTTTGTATTTGTTTTGCCAGAATTAATTGAATAATGAGTTAAAAAATTATTATGTCCTACACCCGCCAACAATACGCTAAGAAAAACTGAAAGTATTAATGTTAACGCTCCCCATAAAAAAGGCTTCAGGAACAGCTTCTGCTGCAGGGGAATTAAACTTAACTCGGGTTCAATTTTTGAAAGCTGCAGGTGTTCTAAAAAATTAAGTTCACTTTCTGGTTTAATGAAGAGATGCCCACTTTCTTCCAGTTGGCTATAACGCCGATCAAGGTAACCGGAGATTGAGCTTTCAGTTACCAACCAGGCACGGTGCCACATCATTAGTGAGATAAAGACCACTAAAAAAACAACCAGGGCAAGAATTATAGCACATGAAAATATGTATACAATCAATATAGCGAGTGCAGCTGCAAAAAGCATATCGGCAGCAATCCGGTATATAATGTACCAGTTACGCATGCTTTTTATTTTATATATGCCGCCTTGCTTAGTCATTTCTTAACGCCAATTTATTTTTATGGGCGAGCCATCTTTCTACCGCAAAAACCGCCACTAATGCCAACCAAAAATAATGCGACAGATCAATCTGCTGATCTATTTGATCCGTTGCTTTATTATTGTTCGCTGCCACCCCATGATAGGGCATCAATTGCTCCTGATCCATTGCCCGGCGATCATATTGATTGCTTTGATCTTCTTTTTTATCGATAATGAGCTTAAATAACAGCTTAGGGAAATCATCACTCCAAACCAAATCATTCCAGACAGGGTTAAACCGGGAGTAAAAATGGTAAGTTTCTGTTTTGCCTGCTCTGGTTTGACTTAAGACAGGATTCCCGAAACCATCATGCCATACTAAAAATTCGTTTTTATGAGTGGCATCAACCAGTTTAAATAAAGCTATCTGCTTTTCTTGTCCACCTACTGCATATGGGTTGTTAGTTTTAATCCATGAAACTGTGTTATTGATTGTTCCGGTTTCATATTTAAAAACATGGCTTGCTTTTTCACCAATCCCGGCATCCTGTGGTTTATCAGACAACCAGAATATCCAGCTTTGTCCCTGCGGAATTTGGCCAGGATCCGTATAAATTTTAACGTTAATTTTGAGCTGGCTAAAGGTAGCAATGGCCTGCAAGGTCGCTTTTAAATACGTAGCATCTACATTGTTTTTATCAGGGTAAATTGCCAGCTGCTTTGTTGCTGTATCAATAACTACGGGGGCCTGGTTACTATTTTTGAGTTTCACTGTAGGCTTACCATCCTGCGTACTTATTTCAACAGGAGAACCGGCCGCTTCACCTGCTTTGATAAACGTATAGGTAAAATTAGTTGCCGATGGTGTACTATTCCCTTCAATTACTTTGATATCGTTATTGGGAGTAAACCATGCGTTTTCAATCCACCTGCTTACAGAATCGTCGGGAACATATGTTCGCCAATGTAGGTTTAAAGCAATGGTAGGTTTATTCCCCGCAAAATGTGTAGTGCGGTTAGGTGTTATAAGATACACCAGTACTCTTGATTGTAATTGATTTAATGCAGCCACTGTACTCCAATAATTGATATTGCTTACCTGTAGTTTATCCTTTTTTACGAGAGTATCTGCCGTAGCTTTATTCAGATCGGCCTTTGCAAAGCCCTTGTTAAAATAATGAAATTCATAGCCAGCTTTTAAGAGTGAATCAACCAATGGTTTGAATTTGCTGTAACTTTCAACTAAGTTTTCTTTAGGGATGAGCAACCAACCTTTTGCTTTGACTACCGTAGTGTTTCGTTGCCATATGAGGCCGGCTAACATAAAAGCCAGTAATAATAATAACAAACAGCGCATTAAAAACAACAGCATGTCATTTAATTTAAAGCTACGGCTACTTTTCTGCGCCGCTTCATCAAAAAGTGAAATGCTCCCTATTTTTAATGTTTTACCCTGTTTTATATTCCATAGATGTATAGCTACCGGTATACTTAACGCGGCAACAGCAAACAACCAAAGAGGATTTAAAAACAGCATTTATTACTGACAGATTATAGGTTAATGATTACTAAAACTTGCTCTTATTTCTTTGCACTAAAAAATCGCGAAGAGCGGTGTCTAACGGTTGTGATGTTTCTATCATCCGGTAAAAAACATGTTTTCCCAACAACTGCATCCTGATATTTTCTAAGTGGTTTTTTAATTTTTCCTGATAAGCGGATGCTTGTTGTGTATTTACCTCAATGGTTTGCCCGGTTTCCAGATCTTCTAATGTTGAATACCCCCCAAAATCAAAATCAATTTCATTTTTGCCCATCAGATGAAATACAATTACCTCATGTTTTAATGCCGATAAAGAATCTAGTAGTTTACCGATCTCACCATCGGTCTGATACATATCTGTAATAAAAACCAAAAGCTCTTTGCGCCCTGCCCCGGCAAATAACTCTTTATAATGCACGGGTTGTGTAAAGGTACCCGCCGGGCTTACCTGTTGCAGGTGATAAAATAATCTCTGCAAATGCTGCGGGTCTGGCTTGGAGGCCAGTGAAAACAGACCGGCTTCCTGAAAAACGTAAAGGCCGACAGAATCTCCCTGTAAATTGGCGAGGTAAGCCAACGAGGCAGCTAAAAACCGTGCATAATCAATTTTTTTGATCCCGTTATCATTATGATTCATGGATGCGCTGGCATCAATCAGGAACCGCACAGAAATGCTGGTTTCAATTTCCGATTCACGAATGTAATATCTGTCTGAACGGGCAAACATGCGCCAGTCAAGCCAGCGCAGATCATCGCCGGGTTGATAGCTGCGGTATTGGCTAAACTCCAAACCAGGCCCTTTTACCTTACTTTTATTAAATCCGTTCATAAAGCCATCAATAACCGTTCTGGCAAGCAGCGGTAAATCTTTAATGGTCATTAATACTTTAGGATCAAGCATTTTTTGATTTCGGATTTGGGAATTTTGATTTCGGATTTAATTGACCTGAACAATAAACGCCCTTTTATATAACTTTCGGCCGTTCAATCGATTTTATCAGTTCGGCTGTTACTTTATCTGATGTGATGCCTTCGGCCTCTGCTTTGAAATTCATGAGTATGCGGTGTCTTAAAACTGCAGGGGCCATAGCGTGTATATCTTCTGTTAAAACTGCATATCTTCCCTTTAATAATGCCCGCGCCTTTGCTGTTAATATCAAAGCCTGACCCGCCCTTGGGCCCGCTCCCCAACGTACCCATTCTTTAACATAGGTTACGGGGGTAGTATCCGGACGGGTAGCCCGGATGATGTGGCTTACATACCTTACCAGATCATCACTTATGGATACCTGCCTTACCAGTGCCTGCGCCTGTTGTATATCATCGGCACTAATCACTGCTTTTACATCTGCTTTTTTAGATCCTGTAGTCCGGTTTAATACTTCAAACTCTTCCTGCTCGGTTGGATAACCAATTTTTATGAGCAATAAAAAACGATCGAGTTGGGCCTCTGGCAGCGGATAAGTACCTGCCTGTTCAATGGGGTTTTGTGTAGCCAATATAAAAAACGGCTTATCAAGCGGGTATGTTTGCCCCCCATAGGTTACCTCAAACTCCTGCATGGCCTCCAACAACGCCGATTGTGTCTTGGGCGGCGTACGATTAATTTCGTCGGCCAGTATAATATTGGCAAATAATGGCCCCTTGTTAAACTTAAAGAAACGTTTACCGGTAGCATGGTCTTCTTCCAGTATTTCGGTACCTATAATATCAGTAGGCATCAGATCGGGAGTAAATTGTATGCGCCGGAACGACAAATGCAAAGCCTGCGACATAGTTTTAACAATAAGCGTTTTTGCAAGCCCGGGTACCCCCTCTAGCAAACAATGTCCACCTGCTAAGAAAGCCACCAATAATTCGTCAAGTATTGCATCCTGGCCAACAATTACCTTTTGTATCTCACTTTTTAATTGAGGCAGTTTAGTGAGTAATGTTTTTACGTTATTTTCGGTAAGTTCCAATTATTTGAGTATTTATTTATCAATATTAATGTATTAGTTATTAATGGTAATTATTTTCGCATTATTCATCCCCAATATATCACCCTTTTAACCAAAAACCATTATTTATTAATAAAAAACCAACAAAGTATCCAAAAAATTACAAGAGATGCAAACAAAAGCCATTTCCACATAAAATATTGTACTAATTTTAGACTTCAAATTAAAAACCAATGAGTTTAAGCGGAAGATTTACGTTTACAAGATTAAGTTATCACTCCGGTGATTGGGATACGGACCAACGTATGCCATCAAACCTGCTCAACTCACTGGTTGAATATACAACTATACCTGTTGATCCGCACGAAAGAGTAATTCCGCTAAGCAGTGATGATATTTTTACTGCGCCATTCTGCTATATCAGTGGCCACAAACTGGTTCAGTTTGATACTAAGGAACGCGCAAACTTTAAAAAATACGTAGAAAACGGGGGCTTTGTATTTGCTGATGATTGCAATCACGACATTGACGGCCTTTTCGCTAAATCATTTGAAGCACAAATGGCAGCACTGTTTGGACCAACAGCACTAAAAAAGATACCTAATAATCATAAACTGTACCACTCCTTTTTTTCGTTTGAAAAAGGCCCACCCACTACCAGTTTTGAACTGAATGGGTGGGGCGATGATCTGGTACACGATTATTTAAAGGCAATAGAAATAAACGGCCGTATAGGTGTACTATACAGCAGCAAAGATTACGGTTGTGAATGGGATTACGATTTCAGGAACAAACGCTTCCTGGCAGAAGATAATACCAAGTTTGGGGTTAATATTATTATGTACGCGCTAAATTCTTAAGCGCCCTTTGCTACAAGGTTTCTCTGCATCATTTCAGATACCTCATAAAAAGTGCTTAGTTTTTGCTGCTCAATACCGGCCTCTGCCAATTGATTAATTTTTTCAATAGTTATTTCAATGTGCGGTATGGAGGTTAAAGCCGTTGGGGACAGTGAAACATAATGTTGCCTCCTGTCGTTCGGATTCACTTTGATCTCTATCAATCCCCTTTTTTCCAGATCAAATACGATTACGGCAGTACGTGATTTATCAATCTGTAACAACTCTGCCAATCTATTCTGCGTTACTGGTTTTTCCTGAGTGGCCAATACCAGCAACGCTTCAAAATGGTGATCTAACTTAAAGGCCGATAACTCTTTTGACAGCATTTTGCTGTACAAATAGTTGATTTTTTTTAAACTCTGTGATATTAACTGAACTGTGCTCATAAGCTTTAATTTTAATATTACTGCTTGTTTTTATCTTCTTTATTTTCGTGCTGCTCCTTTGATGCCTTGTGTTCGGCATGGGCAAGTGCTATATCGTATTCAAGTTCAGGATCAATGTTTTGCGATTCTACCCGTTTGGCTTTTTCCATCAGCTCCTCATGATGAGCCTGCAGCCAGTCTAATTGTTTTTTACCGTATGAAAACCGGGTAAACAATACAAAAAGTACAGGTACAATAAATATGGATATGGTTGATGATGCTATCATTCCGCCTAAAACGGTTACACCTATGGTATTTCTGGAAGCCGCCCCCGCACCTGTTGCCAATGCAAGCGGCAGTACACCCAGAATGAAAGCCAATGAGGTCATGATAATTGGCCTTAAACGCAACCTTACTGCTTCGAGGGTTGATTTAATTAACTCTTCGCCCCTGTCAACCCTGATCTTGGCAAATTCAACTATCAGGATGGCATTTTTTGCCGATAAACCAATCAGCGTGATCAATCCGATCTGCGCGTACACATTATTAGTAAGCTGCGGAACGCTTGTAAGTGCAACTATAGCTCCAAAGGCGCTGATAGGGACAGCCAACATTACAGAAAAAGGCACCGACCAGCTTTCGTATAATGCAGCCAGGAAAAGGAATACGAAAACTATACAAAACAGGAATATATATATGGTAATGGATCCCGCCTTTATTTCCTCATAACTCAATCCCGAAAACTCATAAGTATACCCGCGTGGCAATACCTTTGCTGCCAGCGCTTTTAAGGCCTCTAATGACTGGCCGCTGCTGTAACCCTCAGGTATAGCGCCATCAACCTCTGCCGAACGGAATATATTAAAGTGCGAAATAAGCGGGGCAGCCACAGTAGGCTTATATTTAATAACACTACCCAGCGGCACCATGTTGCCCACCTGGTTACGCACATAATATTTATTCATATTGCCTATTAGTGCCCTGTAAGCAGTATCGGCCTGAATAACTACGTGGTATGTACGATTATACAAGGTAAAATTATTTACAAACAAGCTCCCCATATAGGCCTGCATGGTTGAAAACACATCGGAGATATTTACCCCCAATTTCTGGCACTTTTCCCTATCCACAGTAAGCTCAAAGCTTGGCGTATGAGCCGAAAAATAGCTAAAGGAGGTGGATATGGCCGGTATTTTTTTTGCTTCAGCCACAAACTTCTGAACCGTTTTTTCAAAGGCATGCACATCATCTGTTGAGCTACCCACCTCAATTTGCATACTAAAACCTGCTGCCAGGCCTATACCCCTGATTGGCGGCGGTTGAATTACCACCACATTGGCATTTTTTATGCCGGCTTTGGCAATCCGTTTCTTGATAGCCAGGGTTATACCTGCCACCTGGGTTTCTGGCGTGGTGCGGTCATCCCAAGGCTTGAGCATACAAAACATGGAACCATTATTTGAATTTGCCCCGCCATTTAAAATATTAAAGCCCGATATAGCCGTATAATGAAGTACGCCCGGCGTTGAACCCACAATCTTCATCAATTTTTCCATTACGTTAACCGATTGTGTTGTTGACGAAGCTTCGGGTAATTGGTAGGTTACAAAAAGCCGCCCGCCATCTTCCGAAGGTACAAAACCTGATGGTTTGGATTTAAACAGCAGGACGGTGCCTACGCAGATACACACCAGTAAAATGACGATGTATCTGGCATTCTTAATACTGCTTTTTACGCCATTGGAGTATTTGAAAGTTACCTTATCAAACCAGCTGTTAAACCTGTAGAAAAACTTATCAAGCCAGTTGGCCGACTTTTTATTGACGTGGCTCGGCCTTAAAAGCAACGTACACAAGGCCGGGGTTAAGGATAACGCGGTAAATGCTGATATCATTACCGATATGGCAATGGTGATAGCAAACTGTTGATATAAACGCCCTACAATGCCGGGAATAAAACCAACAGGCACAAATACCGATGCCAGGATAAGCGCAATGGCCACAACCGGCGCTGAAATTTCTTTCATGGCTTGATAAGTAGCCTCCTTAGGCGACATCCCCTTTTCATCAATATAATGCTGTACCGCCTCAACCACAATAATGGCATCATCTACCACTATACCTATGGCCAGCACGAACCCAAACATGGTAAGGGTATTTATGGTAAAACCCAAGGGAATGAAAAAGCAAAAGGTTGATAAAAGAGAAACCGGGATAGCCAGAATAGGGATCAATGACGAACGCCAGTTTTGCAGGAATAAAAATACCACAATAGCCACCAGCGCCAGCGCTTTTATCAAAGTACCGATCACCTCCTCCATAGAAACCTTAATGATGGTTACAGATTCATAAGGAACGGTGTAATCAACATCGGCAGGGAATGCTTTTTTCAGTCTGGCCAGCTCGGCGTAAACATTTTCGGCAGTTTGCAGTGCATTACTTCCTGGCGATTGGTAAACCTGTATGGTTGAGCACCTGTTGCCATCGGCAAAGGCATTGCTCGAGAAAGTAAATTTCCCTAACTCTATCCTCGCTATATCTTTCAGATATACCAGCTCGCCAGTTGATGGAATGGTTTTTACGATCACTTTTTCGTACTCAGACGCTTTATTGAGCATTCCATTCACCAGTATCCCTATCTCATGTGATTGAGAAGATTTTTGCGGAGGCGCACCTGCCGAGCCGGCGGCCACGTAAACATTCTGAGCCTCTAAAGCCGCCTGAACATCAGCAGGCGTTAAATGGTATGATGCCATTTTTTCGGGGTTCATCCAAATGCGCATACTGAAATTATCGGTACGGGCACTTACATCACCTACTCCAGGCACACGCAATATAGCATCCTGTATAAATGTGGAGGTGTAGTTATCCAGGAAGGTGATACTATGCGTTTTTTTAGGCGAGTAAATGGCGATCAGCATCAACTGATCGGGGTTACTTGCCCTTACGGTTAACCCTAATTTACTTACCACCGCAGGCAGTATAGGTTTGGCTATACCTACCCGGTTCTGCACATTAAGCGCTGCTATTTGTACATTGGTACCTATATTGAAGGTAATACGCATACCAATACCACCGCTATTGGTATTGGTGCTTTGCATATATTCCATGCCAGGTGTACCGTTTACCTGCTCCTCTATGGGTATGGCTACGGTTTGCTCCACCGTTTCGGCATCGGCACCTGTATATGACCCGTTAACTGATACGCTCGGGGGCGATATATTAGGGTACTGATCTACCGATAAATTAAACAGGCAGATAGTACCTGCAATCATTAATACTATGGATATAACGATTGCAGTTACCGGCCTTTTTATAAATGTATTCGCAATCATATATGATCTGGTTGACTAAGCTCGCGTGATTTTGCGATCTCATATTCTAATTCAGGATCGATGTTTTGGGCCTCTACTTTTCTGGCCTTTTCCATCAACTCTTCATGATGCTCTTTAAGGTATTGCAATTTAGCTTTGCCATATGACAGACGCGTAATTACCACGTAAAGTACCGGAACAACAAATATGGCAATGGTTGATGCCGCAAACATGCCACCAAGCACCGTATAACCTATTGTTCTCCTCGATACGGCACCAGCACCTGTTGCTAAAACAAGCGGCAATACACCTAAAATAAATGCCAGTGATGTCATGATGATGGGACGTAAACGAAGGCTTACCGCGTCTAATGTTGATTGCAGCAGATCCTCCCCCCTGTCTACACGTACCTTGGCAAATTCTACGATCAGGATAGCGTTTTTAGCCGCAAGCCCAATAAGCGTAATCAAACCAATTTGCGCGTAAACGTTATTGGTTAAATCTGGCACCAACAATAAGGCGAGTATGGCACCAAAAGCACCAATTGGCACGGCAAGCAATACCGAAAACGGTACCGACCAACTTTCATATAATGCCGCCAGGAACAGGAACACAAAGGTTATGGAGAAAATAAAGATGTATATGGTGGTTGACCCGGCTTTTTGCTCTTCATAACTTAAACCTGAGAATTCATAGGTGTATCCTTCCGGTAGTTTTTTGGCAGCTAACTCCTGCAGAGCGGTTAAGGCCTGGCTACTACTATAACCCTCGGCGTTTGAGCCATCGATCTCAGCAGTTCTGAAAATGTTAAAGTGCGATATAACCGGTGCAGCTTCGGTTGGTTTATTGCTGATCAGGGTTCCAAGGGGCACCATTGTGCCAAACTGGTTGCGCACATAATACTTATCCATGTCCGACACATTGGTACGAAACGCAGTATCAGCCTGAACCACTACGTGAAACGTACGGTTGTAGGTAGTAAAATCATTAATATACAAGCTACCCATATATGCCTGTATAGTGGTGAATACGTCGGCTATGTTAACACCAAGCTTCTCGCATTTTTCACGATCGACAGTTAAATTAACATTGGGTGTATGCGCTGTAAAATAGCTGTAAGCTTTTGATATACCTGGCGTTTTGTTGGCGTCAGCTACAAAATCATTTACTACTTTTTCAAATGCGTGTACATCATCGGTTGTGCTGCGTTGCTCTATCTGCATGCTAAAACCCACCGTTGTACCTACACCAGGCAGTGGAGATGGCTGTACCACCTGCACATTTGCATTATTGATACCGGCATCTGCAATACGCTTTTTGAGCACACCTATAATTCCGGGTACTTGTTCGCTCGACTTGATACGGTCATCCCATGGAGCCAGCTGGCAGTAAATAGTACCACTGTTAGAGTTACTTGCATTGGTAACCACGTTAAGACCCGATAGTGCAGCGTAATGCGCAACCCCCGGCGTTGTACCAATTACATGCATCAGTTTTGACATTGCATCAACCGAAGCCGCGGTTGATGAGGCTGGCGGCAGTTGAAAAGTCACATACAGGTTTCCATCATCCTCAGAAGGGATAAAGCCCGATGGCTTACTCTGAAACATGAAATAAGTTCCAATACAAAGACACAGCAACAGGATGAGGATATACCTTGAACCCTGGATACTCTTTTTTACACCAAATGTATATTTGGCCGTAACCCGGTCAAACCAGTCATTGAACTTATTGAACCATTTATTTAGTCCGGTATTTTGCTTGCTTGGATCTGTCGGTTTTAATAACAAAGTACAAAGCGCCGGGGTTAATGACAATGCTATAAATGCCGATATCATCACTGATATAGCTATGGTGATAGCAAATTGCTGGTATAATCGCCCAACAATACCCGGGATAAAACCTACCGGAACAAACACTGCAGCCAAAATGAGCGCGATAGCTACCACCGGGGCAGATATATCTTTCATGGCCTGGTAGGTTGCCTCCTTAGGCGACATTTTATCATGGTCGATATAATGCTGCACCGCCTCCACCACAATAATGGCATCATCCACCACAATACCAATGGCCAGTACAAAACCGAACATGGTTAATGTATTAATGGTAAAGCCTAAGGGGATAAAAAAGCAGAATGTACCAAAAATAGATACCGGAATAGCCAGCACAGGTATTAATGTAGACCGCCAGTTTTGAAGGAACAGGAATACTACTACCGCCACCAAACCTAATGTTTTTAACAGCGTTCCAACAACATCCTGCATAGATACTTTTACCACGGTAACCGACTCAAACGGCACGCTGTATTCCACATCGGCAGGGAAAGTTTGTTTCAGTTTAGCCAGTGCGTCATAAATTCCCTTAGCGGTTTCAAGGGCATTGCTACCGGGTGCCTGGTAAATTTGCAGGTACGATGCCCGGTGGCCGTCAACAAATGAGTTACTTGAAAATGTAAATTTCCCCAGCTCAACCCGTGCTACATCCTTTAAGTAAACCAAAGCGCCGGTTGAGGGGATATTTTTAACAATAATATTTTCAAACTCCGATACTTTACTCAACCTTCCGTTTACCAGAATACCCAACTCATAGGTCTGACTTGAAGACTGCGGAGGTACACCGGCCGTTCCGGCTGCAACCTGCACGTTTTGGGCATTAAGCGCGGCAATAACATCGGCAGGGGTTAAACTGTACGATGCCATTTTCTGCGGATTCATCCAAATACGCATACTAAAATCGTCAGTAAACCTATTAATGGTTCCTACTCCCGGTACCCGTGATAAAGCATCCTGAATAAAAATATTGGTGTAGTTATCCAAAAAAGTAACGTTATGCGTGTTTTTGGGTGCATATATAGCAACCATCATCAGCATACTTGGGTTTACCGCTCTAACGGTTAATCCCAAACGGCTTACTACGGCAGGTAATAAAGGCGTTGCAATACTCACCCGGTTTTGTACATCGAGCGCGGCGACATCAATATCGGTACCTATTTTAAAGGTTACGTTCATTTGCATCAGCCCGTTGTTGGTACTGTTGCTTTGCATGTATTCCATGCCGGGGGTACCGTTCACCTGTTCTTCAATAGGCGTAGCTACAGTTTGTTCAACAGTTTGCGCATCGGCACCAGTAAATTGACCGTTTACCTGCACTATGGGTGGAGTAATATCCGGATACTGGTCTATAGGTAACAGCAGTATACATACCGTACCGGTTATAACCAGTACAATAGATATAACTATAGCCGTTATAGGTCTTTTAATGAAGGTATTAGCAATCATACAATAGTCGTTTCGTTAAGCACAGCTCGTAGCGGCTGCACACATCATTTATCCGCGGCCGCCTTTGCCACCTGCAGATGGGCCCACTTTGTTGGCTGTTGTAATTTGCGAGCCGTCATGCAATAATTGCACACCATCTGTTATAATTCGGTCGCCCGGATTAAGCCCTGTTTTTATTATAACATTGGGGCCTATAGTTTGGCCTACCTGCACCTTTTTCTGAATTGCCAACAGTTGAATTCTGTGTCTGCCCGTATCCGTTTTGGCTTGTGGATTATTGATCACACTATCTTTAGCAACAAACACAAAGTACTCGCCCATTTGCTCTACAACAGCTTTATTAGGCAATACCATTTGTGGTGTGGTTTCTTCATTATGCACTCTTACCACACAGCTCATACCTACCCTCAAAAAGTTTTTAGGATTTGGGAACACCAGCCTTATTTTAATGGCGCCGGTTTGCGAATCAACCGCGCGATCAATTACCGAGATTTTCCCGGTATACTGATATAGCGAATTATCTGGCAGCAAAACTGTAAATAATGAATCAGTTGTTTGTTTGCTATCCTGAAGCCTTTCAAAATGTGGTAACTGTTTCTCATTAACTATAAAATCAACACCGATAGGCCCATCTGTTGAAATGGTATTCAACACGGTTGTACCTACATTAACAACATCCCCTAACTTTACCATACTAAAGCCTATAGTTCCGTCAAACGGTGCGGTTACAATGGCGTATTGCAAATTGGTTCTGGCTGTTTTAACCGCCTGCTGAGCTGACTTAACCGAACTCTGCGCATTTTGCAGGGCGATGATCGCATGATCATACTGCTGTTTGGCTACCGCGTTATATTTATTCAGATACTCATAACGGTCGGCATCTTGTTGAGCCTGCACCATGTTACCTTCCGATACTTTTTGATTAGCAACTGCTGCATCATAGTTATCACGATAGATGCGCTCATCTATCTCGTATAATTTTTGCCCTTTTTTAACGTGCGTGCCCTCGGTAAAAAATATACCAGTAATAGCGCCCTGTATTTGCGGCAGCAGGCTTACCTGGCTTAAGGCGGCAGTTGTAGCCGGGTACTTATCAAAATATAAAACGTTTTGAGTTTTGAGTTTTAATAAATTAACAGGCACCTCAGTATTTGCGGGTGGTTGCTTTTTTTTACAGGCTGTTATTGCCAGGCAACTTATTAAAATGGTATTTAAGATCACTCTGTTCATAGAGACATGTTTAGAATATTAATAAGAGATGCTTCCCATAGCTTTTTGCAGGTCGACCTTGCTTGAAAGTACCTGGAACAAAGCGTTCAAATAGCTTATTTCGGAAGTGATTAAATTTGATTCGGCAGTAATTACGTTTAAATAAGGTACTATACCCTGTTTGTATTGCAGGTTAACCACAAAATAAACCCGCTTAGCCATAGCCACATTTTTTTGCAGCAGCTGCAGGTTATAAAAGTTACCCTTATAGTTGGCAAGAGCTGTGGTATATTCTTTATTGATTTGCAGTTTAAGATCGGCTTCATCCCATGCAATCAATTGTTCCTCAAGTTTGGCTTTTTGCAAATTATGCACCCTTGAAAAGCCCGTAAAAATGGGAATATTGAACGATACACCTACCAATGAACTCGGATATGAATTTGATAACAGGTTGGAGAACTTGTTATTATCATAACCCAGGTTATAATTGTAAAAAGCCGATAAAGTAGGCAGGTATGAAGTACGATAAAAACCAACCAGCTTCGATTGTATATCTTTATTGGTTTTAACCTGTTGAAACTCTATACGTTTTTCGTACTGTAGCTGTTGGGTGGTATCTATGTAAATACCTTTGATCATTTGAACAGTATCAAAGCTCACATTAAACTCTTTTTCCGACTGAAAGCCCATCAACTGCTTTAGGGCAGCATATTGCGGAACCACATTTTCATTGGCCTGTTTTAACTGAGCGGTTGAATTGTTCAGGGTGATGGCTGCCTGTTCATAATCAGTTTCGTCAACAATGCCACCTTTATATTGATGATAGGCATCACGCAAGTTTTTACCTAAACGGGCGGTATCTTCCTTGAGCACATTAATTTGTTCAAGTGTAAGCAACACGTTATAAAATGATTTACTTACCGCAGATACCAGGAATATCTTGGTGCTATCGGTAACCTGTTGTGCTTGCTTTAAAAATAGCGGGGCACTTTTTGCAGCATACAAAAGGCTGGGATTAAATAATGCTTGTGATACAGATACCCCAGGTATGAACGTGTTGGAGTACTGACCTCTTTGTGTAACTCCAGTACCTCCGGGAGTAACCGAACCACCAGGTAGTGTGGTATTTGAACTGGTACTTGATTGTTGAATGTAGTGGATCAGGTTACCTGAAGCACTTGCCTGGGGCAACCAGCCTGATAAATTAATGGAATTGGTAGCCTTGGTAATTGATACATTGATCAAAGCCTTATTCAAAGCCGGCTGATGCAGCATAGCATAATCAATACATTGCTGTAATGTTAATGAAGTATCGTTGCCGTTACTGTGCGGATTTAATGGAATGATGAGATTATTCTTTCCCGTATCCGGCTGGGTAACGGGTGACAAATCAGGTTTTTTATTTTGAGCCTGTGTAATTAGCGGCGAACAAAACAAAAGAGAAATAAATAAAAAAACGCGTCTGGTATCCATACTAAATATATTCTGCACCCTCAAAATAAGGATGACCATTAGTTCAAAAACTAATAAGGTTTTTTAAGTAAAAATTAGTCCGGCGCCTTTCAAAAAAAAATGAAAAACCCCGGTTGTATTAGCAGGATGAGCGAAGGTGATAAAATCATTTATTATTCCAGGTAACATTTTTGTTAACAGCCTAAACAATAAATTAACCGAACAATATTGTTACACTATAGTCTATAGAATAACTAATATCATATAAAATTGGCTTCTGATATAAACAAAGTAACCAGTCATTCGGAGTAAAGCAACCATTGCAAATAATTGTACGTATTTGTTGTATAAAGCGCTTTTAGGTATATAAACCATGATTGTAAAAACAGGTAGAAAGCTATATCAAAAAGCTAAACATTTGTACAGGGATACCCGCCATTTATTTGGATTGAATAATAGCTTTTATAACAAAGCCAGAGGGAGCCGTATATTAATATATCATGGTATATGCAAGCAGAATCATACACGTTTTAATCCTATTTTTTTAAAACTAAAAACCTTTGAGGCTCACCTTAAATTTTACAAAAAGCATTTCAACGTAATTTCCCTTAACGATTATTACCAGCAGCGCTTCAGTAATAACCGGTTCAACATCTGCATGACTTTTGATGATGGCTTTGCTAACAACTATCATTACGTATTACCTCTGTTAGAGAAATATCAGTTGCCGGCCACTTTTTTTATTACTGCTATCAATGAGGCGGGCTATGATGTTTTATGGAATGATTTTTTAGGTATTGTAAGTAAGTATGGCCCCAGTACCCTGACTTATAAAAATGACCTTTATAAAAAAGGATTATATGATAAATACATCCATGTAAAAAACGGCATTAGCCTGGTAGAAAAACTACGGTCGGCTGGGTTTGAGGAAAAGGCCGAAATGATGAAGCTATTGTATCCGCTGGTACCATTTAAAAATAACAACCACAATGATGAGTACTGGCAGCAGATGACAAGCGAACAAATTAAGACCCTTTCGGCATCGCCATTTGCCAGTATTGGAGCCCACGGATATTATCACAATGATCTCTCGCGAATCAACATCAATGATGCCTGTATAGAAATGGTACAAACTAAAAAATACCTGGAACGCATCACCGGCAAGGAGGTAAATAGTTTTGCTTTCCCCTATGGCAGTTATAATCGGGAGGTAGTTCAGAAAGCTAAACAAGCCGGATATGATCAACTGCTGGCGATGGATTTTCATTTTGATGAAGATCATTCAGACCCTACCCTCCTTGAACGCTTCACCGTGAACCCGTTTATATCAACCGTTAACCAGCAATACGCTACCATAAATAAAAGCTATGAATGATCTGGTGCAAACAGCGGCATATACCATTGAACGGTTAAGCGCCGTCAATATTAACGATGTTGCCGTGCTGCACAGTATGGTGTATAACAGAATGCAGCCTAAAGACTTTTTTTTCAAAAAATATGATACTACCTATACTGGTGCATCCTACATCGGCTATATTGCTTACAATAACAATCACTTACCCATAGCTTATTACGGGGTTGTCCCCACGCTGATAAATTATAACGGTAAAACGATACGCTCGGCCCAGTCGGCTGATACCATGACGCACCCCCAATTTAGATATGCCGGGATGTTCACCACCCTTGCAAAGCAAACTTTCGATTTATGTATTACAGAGGGGATTGAGCTCATTTTCGGTTTTCCCAATCAAAACTCCCTTCCCGGTTTTATAGGTAAACTAAACTGGCAGATGACAGCGTATATGGATTGTTTTACCATCCCGGTAAAGGGTGGGTTCCCCCTGGAAAAACTTGCCAATAAACTTTCTTTTTTAAAACCTTTATATAACTGGTACAGGAAGCGGGTGTTAAGAACATTTTTAACACCTCAACATGGCCTTGAGGGTTCTATTTTAGCAGATAATTATAGCGGGGTACTTCGTGATCAAAGTTATCAGTATTACAAAACTTACTCCCCAACCCAGGTTATAAAAATAGATCAAAGTAAGTTATGGATAAAACTGCAAAATGGCCTGACTATTGGAGATGCGGAAATAACAAAGATTGATTTCGGTGCCACAATAAGCAAGCTTATTAAACTTGCCCGTAAACTTGGCCTAAGCCAAATCCAATTTCATACCAGCCCGCATACTTCACTGCACGCCTTATTTGCCGACCATTATGAACCGGCTAGTTCTTTCCCTGTTATATTTAAAGATCTTGGCTCAGGTCTATTTTTAGAAAACATCAAATTCACCTTTGCCGACATTGATGTGTTTTGATTGCCTTAACTATACGGCCGGATATAAAATACCTTTTCTTTTTTGGTACAGATACAGCAAATAGTGAATATGAAATAAATGGCCGGTGCTATTTTTCAGCTCGCATTCATTTTGTACATCCCCCCAAAGCAGCATGTGGCTCCCTAAGTTTATGGTTTGGGTAATACTGATCTCTTTATAACTATTTACCCAATCGGGCACATAAAAGCCAAAGTTTTCACTTTGGATTACTTTGAAAGGTAAATTTTCAACTAAAGGAGCTCCTGTACTATGATGAGAACCCAGCTTATAAATAACATCCTTATATTCAAAAGGTGCTTCTGAAACTACTATTTTACCCGTTTCTATAATTTTTGCGAGGGCAGTATTGGTATGTCTTAATCCAAACACATATTTATTAGCAGCCGTTATCTCTCCCAAAAGATCCATCGGGAAAATATTATAATAGTCGCCCTCCTTAAAGGAAATCACCCGCACACGCCTTGGGTAACTATAGGCCGATGCAAAAGCCTTAAGCTGATTAAAGGAGGTTTGAGGTTTTTTATAATACTTATTAAAAAGTATCCGGGTTTTAATTAAGTCCAGATGATGTATACGGCTTGTTTTAACCTTAAGTAATAACATTACACCAGCCTCATCCCTGATGCTTTCAAAAAAATTAAATGATAAACCAGCAATCGTTTTCTCTTTGCCACCTGCACTTACCGTGGTAAAAAATATACTGTACCGTGCACTTTGTAAATGTTTAATATTCTTTTGATTTGGCAACCAAACACCAAAAACCGGAGGCTCCAAACATAAGAGCCATTGACTTTGTGACACCTCATGCTCAGTTTCATTGATCCTGAGATATACCTTTTCTCTTACGGCGTCTTTGACTGTTAAGGTTGCATATTCACGAATTTGAGTATCTCCAAATAATATCTGGTTTATTGCACCTATCATTTTCGCTTAAAATGAAATAAAGTAAATTCATACAGGTTTTCACTTTCCAGCATACCCCAATCAGGTGCCGAAGCCTTCCTTATCTGCTCAGGTGTATATACATATACTGTTTGCAAATGGTCGTTATAAGTAACATTAATAACCAGCGGTTTTGAATCTACCAGGGTTCTTAAACCTTCGGCAAGCTTCCACCTGCGTGTTTTTTTATAACCATGCTGCAGCAGCAGTGCAAAAAAGTGACCACCTGGTTTAATACGTTGTGCCAGGTTTTTAAACAACAGATCAAGGTCGCCAATGCAATTTAAAACTGCAAAATCTGACAGTATACCATCTACCTGGGTATCAAATGGTGGTTGGGCATGCCATTTTGTAAAATCAATCTGATCATTGTTAAGAAATATGATCTGCCCGGAAGTATTATTTTTATGATGTTCAATGGCCTTATTTCGCATTCCTTCAGAAGGCTCACAAAACACAACCTGATATTGGTTCTTTACAAGCCAGTCAAGGTCGCGCCCGGTACCTCCGCCAAAATCAAGTACCCATCCATTTTTAACCGTATTTATAAACTTTTCCCTAACGCTGTTTCTTACCGTTTCGTTCGAGCTTTCCTTATCCAGAATAGCATCATAATCAGTTGCTATTTCATTGTAAAACGTGACATTTCCCTTAATAGTTCCCGATTTTTCTTCAATAATTCCTGAAGGCATGTTTTTCAATATTTATGTATAAAAATAGAAAAAAATAAGCACTTTTGACCGTATTAAGGCTTATTTTGACCTTTAAATGTGGAAGCTCGTGATGTTATGATTTTTGTTTTTGTCAGCTATAATTATTCTCCAAATTTCAATTCGCCAGAGCGATGGCTGAAAAGAACCGAAAGCTATAATGGTTTATTGGAATGCCTCAGCAAAAAAAACAAGGTGATCAGTTTAAAACAGATAGACTATGAAGGCAACTATGAGCATAACGGAGTTGAGCATCACTTTGTAAAATTTAATAAAACACCCAAATATGTACATTGGGAGTTAAACAATTACGTAAAAAGCTTAAATCCTGACATTGTTTTTGTACAAGGTTTGCACGAGCCTTTACAGGTGATACATCTTGGTATGATACTAAACAAAAACACTAAGATCATAGCTCAGAATCATGCCGAAAAACCGGCCACCGGTTTAAAAAAATACGCTCAAAAAATTGCCGACAGGTATGTTGACGCCTATTTATTTGCTTCAAAAAGCATGGGTATGGACTGGGTTGAAAAAGGCAACCTTTCATCGCCTCAAAAAATATACGAGGTAATGGAAGTATCATCCTTGTTTTACCCCATTGCAAGAGCGTTAGCACTGACTAAAACCGGTATTACATCATCACTGGCTTTTTTATGGGTAGGCCGACTCAATGAAAACAAAGACCCTTTGAATGTTATCAAAGCGTTTATCGAATTTGCAGAACTGTACCCTGCAGCTCGTTTATATATGATATATCATACAGAGGAACTGATGGATGATATCATGAACCTGTTAAATAAAAACCCGGCTTACAAAGAAACAATTGTATTAGTTGGCCGTGTACCATATGACGACTTATTATACTGGTACAACAGTGTTGATTTTGTAGTATCCGGCTCTCATTATGAAGGTAGCGGAACAGCCATTTGCGAAGCCATGTCATGCGGGTGCATACCCATAGTAACAGATATATTCTCTTTCAGAATGATAACTGATAATGGCAATTGCGGCATTTTGTACGAACCGGGCAACCAGGCTTTATTGCTGGATGCTTTGAAACAAACCCAACAGATGAATATAGCGGAACAACGAAATAAAGCGATAGCCTATTTCAAAGCCAATCTTTCTTTTGAGGCTATTGCCGAACAGGTTCATCAAATAGCGCTTGAATAAATGTGGTTATTGATGTTAGCAACGGCATAGCTTGTTTAACAACAGCAAGTGCTGTGGGTATAGTGCACTAAGAGCCGAAAGTGAACCCATTTCAAATTCACTAAAATCAAATCCCGGTGCAACTGCACAGCTAACTAAGGTAAAACCAGAGGCCGAATAAAGTTCGGAGGCGAACCATAGACCAGCTGGTACAGCCACAGAAAAACTCCCGGTTGGCCGGTCAGAAAGTTCATGCGTTACCAGGGTACCCTGTTCATCAATTACATGAATAAGTAAAGGTTCGCCTTTATGAAAATACCATATCTCTTCTGAAGCTATGCGATGAAACCCGGAGAAATCTGCATTTTCAAGCAAATAATATATAGAAGTACATGCTTGTTTTACAGTGGCTGACGCTTCCCTTATCACATTTTTCTTTGAACGAAAAACTTCTTTATAATACCCTCCTTCCGGATGCGGCTGAAGGGATAGTGAATTGATGTAGTAACCGGCATTTTCTGTTTGCATAGAAAAATTAACGTGATTATTTAAAATCTGTTTTAAGCCGGCCATTATTTATTTTATAAAGCTGCACACCCTTGTTCCGAAGCCATTATACTATCAACAGCGCTTCACTTGCCCCCATGCAACCGAAGCATTTATGTTTACATGAAATGGTAATTGATGTACTTTATTGTATAAAAACCTGTAATGCGTTTTAACTGTTAAGCATTTATTTTGCACAAAAAGGGCTTCAACACCTCTCAAATACATCTAAATATTTTTTAATGCCTATATTTGTAGCTAACAACATCTACCCTATGATCAAATTATTTGTCGGCGGCTTTCCTTTGGAAATGACGGAGCTTGAATTGGTGAAATTATTCAACCTTCATGGCGACGTTGTTACCATCAAGATAGTCAGGGACAAGAAAACTAAAATTTGCAAAGGCTACGCTTTTTTGGAAATGAAAAACCAGGAAAGTGCAGACAATGCCATCCTCGCACTTGATAATAGCCTTATTGGCGATAGGCCGTTAAGCGTAAAAATAAGAGAAGATAAACCCGTAATATCAAAACCCAAAACTGGCAATTTCAGCTCAAGGCCAAAGCCATCATACTTTAAACCTGAGCAATCAACAGAAATACCCAGAAAAAAACGTCCGAGAAAAATCAACTAATCAAACTTTTTGATATTTACTTAACTCGTACCATGGTTTCATTGGCCTATTAGCCGGGAACCCATGTTGCTTGCGATATGCTTTACGTTCGGGAGTAAAATCCCACCAGCGTTTGCTTTCATCTTTGTGCTCAATATAATGCACCAGCAAGCGGTATGAATCTTCAACACAGGGATCGGCCCACGCACCAACGTGTTTTTCATATGCATCAAATAACTCAACAGCATTTCTACCTTTCAGCTGCTGTAATGAATAATATCCCTGATCCATCAGCTCAAGCGCAAAGCCAATACCTAAAGAAGGAATGTTTTGAAATTCTATCAAAGCATTTATTTCCTGTGCCCTTTTGGCATCGGCCTGTATAATATCGGCTACCTCATCAGGGGCATAATCCATCAGCGACTTTATGCTTATTTTTTTTTCTTTAAGCAATTGTTTTTCTGCTGAGCTTAACTGCAATTCGATTACCTTTTTCATATCATAACAGATGGGTGAAGGGTTCTTTGTTTAAATCGTTCGGCTCCTCCCCTTGCAGAAAACTGCTTGAAATTGGTGAGGCTTTTGAGTTCATTTAATTGTTGCCTCCCGAAAGCATGGGTTTCTAATTTATGCAGTAACTGAAAATCATCACACAACAGATCGCTTTTCTGCAGCAGGCCTTGTTTTAAAGCATCTCTGATCAGTTGCGCCAATTGGAGGTTAGCATAAATGTGTTCAGGCTTTTTGAAATAAGCATCATTTAAGTGCTGAAACTGTTCTTTTATCCAGTTAGCCGCCTTTTCAGATTTAACCACCATGTAGCCGTTCTGTACCGACAATTCGTTTAAAAAATTCCGAACATCGTTTTTATTAATAAATTCTGTATGATACAGATCCCTTAAGGTATAATCCACGCGGTCTGCACAGAGATCTGGTAATTCGCGTTCGAGAATGGTGTAATTCTGATTGATCAGGATAGAAGTATCAAATCCGTGTTTTTTAAGAATAAGCGGAATTTCTGACTGATTAACCACCTCATTAAATATCATTTCGTGATAATTTTCATTACTGTTCTCAAACACATAATCGGCCACGTGCGAAAATGCGGTATGAGATACATCATGAAGTAAAGCGGCAATCTGTTCCTCTATCCCCCCTCCAAAATATTTAACCAGGAACAAAACACCTAAGGAATGCTCATAGCGTGTATGATTTAATGACGGATTTACAAGGAATATAGCACCACCCTGATGAACGTTCCTTAATCTTTGCATCGGTGCCGATTTAATGAGTTGTTCCAGCACAGGTGCTACCTCAAATTGGCCATAAATTTCATCCTCAATTTTCATCATACCACTTTATATTATCCCCAAAATGATTTTTCAATTAGTGCTATCCATTACAAATTTAATAAAAACTCAATTAAATACTAAAAATATTAGTATTTAATTGAGTGAGCAGCTGCCTTTCTTCTATCACCTTTAAATAAATACGCAATAAATCAGCCACTTATATAAAACATTACTATTTCAGTTAAAAAAATTGTAAGGAAAGGTGATCGGCCTCGACAAAGAGGAAAAATACAAACATGAACTACCTTAAAAAAATGAACCATTGGGCAACTATTGCGCTTTTGCCCCTAACACTTGCCGCGTGCAAAAAGAATAATGATAATACACCAACTTCAGGTAGCCAGCAATCTTCCATTACCGTTGAAAATGTTTTAAACTCCAAGCCCCTTGTTGAGTCAGGAACTTTTCAGGGCACAGGTTCCCCAGCCTTGATACTTCCCGGGCAATCTGTTTCAATTCAATTTTCCGCAGCCAAAGGTGAGGCTATTACTTTTGCTTCGATGTATGGCTGGTCTAACGACTTGTTTTTTGCACCGGCCAATCCTGGTATTCTGGTGTATGATACTAATGGAAACCCAATTGAGGGTGATGTATCATCGCAGGTGAAATTATGGGATAATGGCACACGTCTGAATCAAAAACCAGGCTCTACAGTAAGTCATCCTGGAGTAGCAGACAGTAAAAGCATTTCCGAAGTTAAAGGATCAGATGCGCAGGGTAATACATACCTGCCAGCTTCTTCCTTGGTTAAAGCCACTTTAAAATACAATGGAAATTCTGTATTCACGCTTACGCTGCAAAACACATCAGGTGGTACCGCGAACGAAACACCGCTTAGTCCTGGTGTTTGGGCAGTATCATACATTGTTGGCGGAGCCTTACAAAATGCTGCTCCTTTATATACCAGCGGACAACCCACTGCCAACGGCCTTACCAATATTGCTGAAGCCGGTGATAATACAGCACTGAGCACTTATGTAAAAAGCATTACAGGAATTTTTACCCCACTGTCGCCTATTTTGGTTGTTATTTATAATGGTGTAGATAACCCTATATACAAAACCGGTGAAAATGACCGTGCACAGGGGCTTAAATATATTGCACAGCAAGGTAATGCCGATACACTTGCTGCTTACCTGAAAGGAAAACCGGGTATCAAAGCTGTTTATGTACTTCCGGCGCCAACTACAAAAGTATTGTTACCGGTTATCGGTACCCAGGCAGGTGGTGTTGTTTCTCAGCAAATAACCGTTGCCAAGGGTGATCGTTTGGCTATTGCCACTATGTATGGTTTTTCAAACGACTGGTTCTTTGCTTCTGTAGATAATGGTGTTGACGCTACTATGAAAGGTGATATATCTACCAGCATTAAACTATTTGATGACGGAACAGCTATTGATCAGTTTCCGGGCGCAGGTATTACCCAGTTCAACCTGGCTGGTACGCCTTTAAAGGAAAGCAAGCCTATTAATGCAATTCCAAACCCGAACGCCTTTACTACTTTACCCGATATTCAAAACATTATTAAGGTTACCCTTAAATAATTAAAAGCAACAAGCCGGGGTAAATACTCCGGCTTGTTGCTTAAATGAGGTTTATTTACTGCTTTACTATAGCGTTAAAGTATTTATACCCTAATTTAAATGGCTCAATATCATACGGTGTTGAACCATCCAACGTAAGTTGCGACATGATTTTGCCCAGCAGTGGAATAAACTTGGCGGCCCAGCCTGTTCCGTAAATTACTATATTTTTATGCCCCTCAACATAATCAGGAGCAAAATCAAGCACCAGTTCCTTATTATTAATATTACTTAAAGCAATTAAGCAGGTTGAGGTGTACTCAGGCTTAAATGATAACCCTTCCATATGGTTATTCACCCACTCAGCAGTATATTCAAGTTCCTGCGGATTGGGTTTACCGGTACGCTGGTTAGGATCGGTAAGTGGTTTGACCACAAAATCTGGCGCAACGCGTATGTAACCTGGATAATCCCAGGTAACGCCTGGGAAACCATAAAACTGGTTGCCATTATCGCCAATCTGATTTTGGAAAACAAACCAGGTTGGATACTGGATCTCGGGCTTTAACTTTTTAAAGTAAGCCGATGACATTTCCCAATAAGTAACATTAATATCAAAACCCAGCAGGTTTAATACATCGTTAATATAAGGACCAGGAGTAAGTACCAGCTTTTCGGCTTCAAACTTACCGTCAGGTGTAGAAATATAGAACACCTTATCTTTATACTGAATATCCGTAACCGGTGAGTTTTCCTGTAACGTTACCGATTCATGCTTTTCATTTAAACTTAACAGGGTTTTCAGGGTACGTGCCAGATCAATACTTGCTCCATCGGGTTGAAAAAGTCCGGTATAGGTTGAAGGCAGATTTTTGAAATGGTACTGCTTTTCAACGTCGGCCGCAGTAAGCGTTGTATATTTAACACCCTGGCTTTTCAATGATTTTTCGGCCTCACCTATGTTACCTTCTGTTGAATGTACTGTAGGATCGCCAAACCAAAGGGTTCCAACCCTATCCAAAAGCCTCTCTCCTGTTTCGGCTTCTAAAGCTTCCCAGTAAGGCTTAGCTTCTACAGCCATTTTTACCATGTACTCCTCAGGATAAGGAATACGGAACTGGCGTGAATAACCTGCCGAACTGCCATCCTGGTTTAAAAAGCTGTACTTTTCAAGTACCAGCGTTGATGCTTTTCTTTTACCCAGTTCGTTTGCGGTAGCCAGACCTATTGATCCGCCACCTATAACAACAACATCATATTTCGATTTCATATATCTGTTATTTGAATATCAGTTACCATCCTAAATAATAATCAACAGGCAGCCATACCGGGCGCTCCATTTTAAAATATTTCTGCAGCATTTTTTCAGATACACAGAACGCGCCTTCCACCCAGCCTTGCTGGTCTGAGTATGCCTCCCCACAGATGTAAATATCTTCTGCCGGATTCGGTTTACGCATAAACTCCATGGTCTCTTTAACATTATATGCAGCTTTCCAGGCATGATATCCGCCGCCAAAAGGATCATCGGCCCAATCCTTATATAAAGCAACATATGGATCGGGGATGCTCTGATCTCCATGCAATTCCCTTACCTGGTTCATAGCCTCATCAATCATTACTTTAGATGCTTTATTTTTAATATCCTCAACGGCAGCAAGGCTCATGAAACGGGTTGCTTTAGGTTCAAACCTTTCGGGGTGATTATCGTCAAGCGCTTTCCAGAATGTAACGGTTTGCATATCGTTATAACTGGCTAAAAACATAGAATGCGAGTCGTTAGGGTCGGTACCAAAATAATAGCACTGGCGCATAGGCAAATCGGTAATGGAATGGCCCGATGTAGCATTTAAAAGCTCCTTCCACCATGGCTCTTCAAAACCCATCAGCAGTTTAAAGGAAGGCTCCATAATCACCGATTCCATATGGTATTGCAGGCCCTGGGTTTTAAACAGGAAACCGTCCTGATCAAGCAATTCCAGTGAGCGCCTTGGCATACCTAATATCACCTGATCGGCATATACATTCCATTGCAGGTTGGTAGCCTTATTTAAAAACACCAACTGATATTTCCTTTTCCCTCCACCCGATTGATTTATGGTAAGTAACTGATTTTCTGACCATATTGCAGCGTTATCAAATTTCAGGTAGTGATAAGCAAGTGAATAGGCTATGAGATCATAACCACCATCTATGGTTTTATAAGTAACTGTAGCACTCGAAAAATCACCCACCATATACGGAAAAGCTTCTGCTGCGTTCCAGTTAATAGTGTTGGAATAATAGCCTCCGGCAACATCTAAAAAGGTATAACCTTCTTCAGATACCTGATCCTTCACCAGGTTCCAGAAACCGAGATCGTTAACTTTCAAGCCTTCGTACGGCCCGCTGAAATTATATGTCAGATTAGGTTTAATATCATCCCAATTCTCGCTGGTAAGCTTAAACTCGTAATTATATTTAGAGGGATTAGCCACCTTACCATGATATTTTGACCTAAACCATGGATCAGCAACCAGCACATCATATATTATTTTATTAAATAATTGATCGGCGCTAAAGCCTTCGTCGTCATCATTCAGATAATAGCGGGTTTCAAGCTTTTTTCCATGCTTTTGTGCCTTATCCCAGGCATCGGCATGAAAACGCTGTTTACGCAAATAAAGCAGCAGATCGGCTGGGTCACCCATCGGGAAGTCTATATGATGAAGATCGCCTGCAAAAACCTCCTCAATAAGTTTGGTAACTATTTGCTGCGAATCGAGATAACGCATACCGCCCAGCTCGCCGGTAATAACCATTCCGGGTAAAACCACCGATTCAAGCCTTCCGGCAATGCGATCGCTCATTTCAAATATTTGCACCTCTTTGGGGGCATTGCCACTTGTGTCGGTCTTAAAACGGTAGGCCGAATATAAGCCTGATACGCCTGCACCAACAATGGCTACATCCAGTTCTAAACCGTCTTTATAAGAGGTATTTAGTGTGATGTTTCTAAGATTTGGGTTGCTGTTCATTTTTAAGGTATATAGATATATTAATTGATATTTTTAGTATCTTCTTAAACCTATAACCATATTCAACAAGAAAATCATCAATAGCTGAGAGTAAGCCTTTTTGAAAGGATGATTATCGCGATAAGGTCTGGTTTTATTTCTAAATAAATATTAAATAGAAATCGATGACTAAAATAATAATTAATCTTAATCAATAAAAAATATTCATACCATTTTAATAAATATTATTACCACAAATAATAACAATTGTTTATTAATTAACACAGCAGGCTATAATACATTGAAAGGTATCCGTATCTAATTTTTATACTTAACCACAGGTATACCTTTATAACCGGAATTTTTCCATACAAAGAGGGCTCCGGCTAAAGGTTGTTTAATTAATTCGGTTTCAGGAATATCTTTTCGTGCGGTAGTAATGTACAAATCATTCAAACCTTCGCCCCCAAAAGTACAAGAGGTTACATTGGCAACAGGTAATGGTAGTTTTAATAGTTTTTGACCGTTTTTTGGATTCCAGCGTGATATTTGCCAGCCATTCCAATGAGCTATCCAGAGCATGCCCTCCTCATCAATGGTCATACCATCCGGATATCCATCTGCTATCGGTATGGTAATAACCGATTCAGGAGCAGTTATTTCACCGCTTTCTTTATCATACCGGTAGGCCATTACCGTACTTGTAGGTGTATCAATAAAATAAAAGGTTTGCTCATCCGGGCTCCAGGCCATGCCATTTGAAATGGTTGTTTTGGTGATCTTTTTATTGATTGACCCATCAATATCCAAAACATAAACACTTCCGGCATCAGGTGTTTCCAAATGCGACATGGTGCCTACCCAAAATCTACCGGCGGGGTCGCATTTTCCATCATTAAACCTGTTTTCTCTTAAATGGGATTCGGGAGATGAAAATATATTTATTTCACCATTATCTCTATTTACTTTGCCTAAGCCAGTTTTCAACGCGGCTAAAAAATTCCCGTCTTCACAAATAGCGATCGAACCAATTAGCTGATTACTGCCAATAGTTTTGAGCGAGTTATCCTTAACACTAAACTCGTGGATTTCACCCTTTAAAATATCTATCCAACAGATGGTTTGGCGGTCGGCATCCCAAACTGGACCCTCCCCTAACATACAAACATGATCTTCAACAACAACTTCTATCATTATTAAAATTATTGTGGTTCAAGGTTTGACAGATCACACTCCAATGCTTCACGGGGCCATTTCCCGGTATTTGCGGCAGCATCATAGGTAGATTGAAGAAATTTTAAAAGAAATTCTTCTGGATCACTGGCTTTACGTACATCTTCATATGTAAGAATAAACTCGCCTATAGCCTCACTATATTGAGCCTCTTTGGGCATTACCGGTTGATCTTTAAAACTATCAGGCGTTGGGTAACAATAGGAATAAAAGGATGGGTAAGGAAAACTATCACTGCCCGGCCAGAAACCACAGCTGCTTACCTCATGTGAATAAGCCTCCTGCATTACCTCCAACGACATATTGGGCGCTCCACCGGGATGCTTAGGTGCCTCCCGACCCGAAAAGCGGGTAACCGCCAGATCAAAGCCCCCCCAAAAGAAATGTACCGGGCTGCATTTACCATTAAATTTTGCCCTAAACTGCGTAAAAACAGCTTCGGCTTTTACTAATGCCCGCCAAAACAAATTAATTTGTTCGGGTTCATAAATAAAATGTGTTTCATCCTCTGCAAACGGAATAGCTACTGGTATTTCGTTTGGCCGGGCATAAATTTCAACATCAATATTCATTAAGGCCAGTTTTTCGAGCAATTCTTTATAAAAACTGGCAACTGTGCGTTGAGAAAGCGCTATCTGCTGCTTTGGCGCAGTGCTCGATGTAATAGTTAGCTGATGGCTGATAAAGTCAAAATCAATCTGGAACAAACCATCCTCATACGGAATACCGCCGGTTGTTAAACCTGTAGGTGAAACATAGAGTGTAACATGCCATGAATGGTTTAACCAGGGCATTTTAACCAGCCTGATTTTGCCAACAATTTGAGTCCACAAGTGTACGGTTGTCAGTGTATCTTTTAAGTTTTGATATTGGAGTTCTGGCCAGTTCATAAGCAATGATTTATATAGTTTGTAACCATTAACAACCTTTACTGTTTGGTTTATAATTCAGTTATAAATATCTCATTATTTCTGCTATAAATAACATAATTGCAATCGTTTTTGTCAGATGCAAACCAGTAACACTTATTTTACATCCCCCCTTTTTCAATTTTATTATATTAGTGTTTATGAAGCACTTATACACGCTATTTTTTCTATCAATACTCAGTTTAGCCGTTTCGGCACAACAAACACAAAAGCCCATGTTATATGGCAGCAGCTGGATGGCTGTTACCGGTAAACCCATGGCTGCTACCGCCGGCGCTATGATTTTTCAGCAGGGAGGTAATGCCGTTGACGCTGCCTGTGCCATGCTTGCCGCTACCTGTACCATGTGGGATACGTTAAGCTGGGGCGGAGAAACTCAGGCGCTGATCTATAACCCCAAAACACATAAAGTAATTGCTATTAACGCCATGGGGGTGGCCCCCACTGGCGCTACCGTAGCCTTTTTTAAAGGTAAGGGCTACAATTTCCCACCCGAATACGGGCCGCTTGCTGCAACCACACCCGGTACGCCGGGAGGCTTAATTTACATGCTTGTTCACTATGGCACCATGAGTTTGGGCCAGGTGCTGGCACCTGCCATGCATATGGCCGCCGGTTATGCTATTGAAGCACAAGCTGCTAATACTATTGAGCGCGATAAAATCATGCTGAAACAATGGCCATACAGCAAAAAAATATTTCTGACCCATCTGGGCGAACAGCGGGAAGCACCGGAACCGGGCGAAATTTTTGTTCAGAAAGATCTGTTGCAAACCCTTACCAAAATGGTTGATGCTGAAAAAGCTGCGCTAAAAAAAGGCAAGAACCGCACAGATGCCCTGATGGCTGCTTACGATTGTTTTTACAAAGGTGAAATTGCTAAAGAGTTTGTACGCGGATGCCAGGAACAAGGAGGCCTCATAACCATGCAGGACCTTGCTAAATGGAAACCTGTAGAAGAAGCTCCGCTAACTATAAATTATAAGGGTATTGACGTATACAAATTACAGCAATGGACACAAGGCCCCGTAATGCTGCAGGCCCTAAACATACTGGAAAATTTTGACCTTAAAGCAATGGGGTATAACAGTTCAAAATATATCCATACGCTTTACCAGGCAATGAATCTTTCCTTTGCCGACCGCGATTTTTATTATGGCGATCCCTATGCCAACCCAAGTGAACCTATTAAAGGACTGCTCAGTAAAGCCTATGCCAAACAACGCGCCGCGCTTATTCAATATGACCAGAATGATCAGCATATTGGCCCCGGTGATCCTTATCCATTTGAGGGTAAGCAAAACCCTTACATAAAGCTTTTAAAGGAACGAGGCTTTGAAATGGATACAACAAAAAGAAACTTTGCCCCTAAACATGACCTGGGAAAAGTCAATACACCAGAAGATCTTTACCATGACAGGTTATGGAGAGGCACCACTTCTATTGAGGCTGCCGATAAAGACGGCTGGGTGGTTTCTGTTACACCAAGCGGTGGCTGGCTACCGGCTTGCATTGCTGGTAATACAGGCATAGGCATGAGTCAGCGTATGCAAAGTTTTGTACTTGATTCAGCTTTAAATCCTTTTAATGTTGTGGCACCTGGTAAACGGCCAAGGGTAACACTTTCTCCTTCTCTCTTTTTAAAAGATGGGAAACCATTCTTATCAGCAGCTGTACAGGGTGGCGACACCCAGGATCAAAACCTGATACAGTTTTTCCTGAACGTTGCTGAATTTGGTATGACGGTGCAAAAAGCTACAGAAGCGCCAAACTTTAATACCAATCAGCTATGGCTTTCATTAGGCGGCACCAAAACTACCGACCGCGAACCTAAACCTGGCCAGATTTTGCTAAACAGCAATACCAAAGAGCCCGTTCGTGATGAACTTAAAAAAATGGGGTATAAACTAAGTTTTGAAGACAGAACAAGCGGACCTATTAACGCCATTTATTTTGACTGGAAACACGGAAGTTTCCAGGGAGGTTCAAGCAACCATGGCGAAGATTATGGAATAGGCTGGTAACCTGCAAAATAGAATAATATGCTTTAATGGCTTATAAATTCTGGAATTTATAAGCCATTATTATTTTTCAACAATTCTCTTTTCTACATCTATAGAAATTATCGAAAATGTATTTTTGCGACCTTCTAAACAGGTTTATTATTCTATGCTAACTGATCAAACTTATTCTCTAAACGGAGCTGATCTGCTAAAGATAGCCTCCAAATATATTTTACTGGTAGAAAGCCGCAGAAACCTGAAAGGCCGTTGTCCTTTCCATGCCGACCAGGGCACCTCTTTCATGTTATCGCCCGAAAAGAATATTTTTAAATGTTTTGGCTGCGGTAAAGATGGCGGCCCCATTGAATTTATTATGTATCTGGAAGGTAAAACCCGTGAGGAGGCTATACAACAACTGGCAAAATTTGGAAACTAACCTATAAGCTATACCAATAGCAACTTCCGACTATTTATTATTATTCAGAACAAATTTTCACAATATCATAGCAGCTTCATGGCTACATTTTTAGCCGTCTGAATAGGCCATGGATCATTATGTACTTTATTCGTAATCAGAGCACCATCAAAAAGCATATATAACTCATCTGCAAGGTTTTCCTTTTTTATCGGTTTTAAAATCTCTGCAAATAATGCTCTCACATTATCCTTTTGTCCTTTGATAATCTGTTTCACCTTGCCGCTATCTGGCGGCAATTCAGAAACAACGCTCAAAAAACTACACCCGTTATACGAAGCCTGGGCAGAAAGCATAATGAGAAAATCAAACAAAGCCATTACCTTTTCTTTAGGCTCACTAAACTTTTCGGTTTCTGTTCGTAACCAGGTATCTGTTTGAGTACTCATATTAGTCAGGTATTCAATCAGCATATCTTCTTTAGAATGAAAATGCTCATAAAGCGTAGTCTTGGCAACACCCGCCTCTTTAATTATCTGGTTAATTCCCGTGGCCATATAACCTTGCTTATAAAATAACCGTGAGGCTGTTTCTAAAATTTTATCCCGGGCTTTACTCTTTTTCATATAACGAATATAGTTCATAATTAAAAATGCTCACAAGTCAGTAAGATAGAATCATAACCCCTATCCCCGAATATGACACAGGGTAAATATGAGTCCGGTTTTTCACTGATACTTTCGGTCTTAAATAACAGACCGGTCGTAGTATTTTTTAAATAATTAAATTTTTAATCATGTCAACAAACAATCAAACAAACAGCTCACTCCAAGCTAAAAGTGGCTTTAAAACAATTTTTTGGTCGGGTTTAATTTCTTCTATTCTGGACGGTATAGCCGCAATGTTTTTTTTGCATTTATGGTACAAGCTAACCCCTGCATTGTTTATGCAATTTATAGCAAGTGGTATTTATGGCTCAGCGGCATTTGCGGGTGGTACCCCAATGGTTATAGCAGGTATTCTGATTCACTTTTTTATAGCTTTCATTATCGCTATAATTTATTTCTATGCTTATCCTAAAATTGGCCCTTTAAAAAGCAACCCGGTATTGGCCGGTTTAGTATTGGGTTTAGTGGTATGGCTGGTTATGAATTTGCTAATCATGCCTCTGTCAAATGTTCAACCGTCCCCATTTAACCCTGGCCCTGCAGTGGTCAGTCTTATCTGGCACATGGTTTTGGTAGGGTTACCTATTACCATCATTACTAAAAAGCATTTCGATAACAGATAAATGCCAAACCAGTGCCCGGTTGCATCCCAACCGGGCACTTACCAAACAAACTATTCATACTACAACTTAATATTTACAACCATGAAAACACCCTTAGAACTTTTAAAAGCATACCTGGAAAATGTTCAGGATGCAGAAATTGCATCTTCCCTTTTTGCTGAGGATGGCGCATTGGAATTGCCATACTTAACAACACTTGGCGCTCCGGCAAGAGCCGAGGGCCCAAAAGAAGTAAAAGCTTTTTTGGAAAATGTATTAGCAACTTTTACTGATTTCAAATTTCATAGCCTGGAGGTTTTTATTGAAACAGAAGATCAGGTTTTTGCCGAGTATAAAGTAACAACAACAGCAACACCAACAGGAAATGATTTCCGCCAGCATTACATGGGGCGGTTGGTTGCTAAAAATGGCAAAATACAACTCCTGCGCGAGTCACTTGATACCGCCGCCACGGCAAAATCGCTTAACATCACTAATTATTAATATATTTTATGACCAATCAAAAAGTTATTGTACTGGCAGAATTAACCGTGCAGCCACAATTTATAGACGAAGCTATAGCCTTATCCAGAGAGAATATCAATTTTTCACTTCAGGAACCGGGGTGTGAAACTTTTATTATGACCAGTAAAAAAGATGATCCCTATATTTTGGTATTCTTTGAAATATGGAACTCACAGGAGGCACTCCAATGGCATATGGAAAGGTCCTACACAAAAGAGTTTTTCCAAAACATACCTTCCAGGTTAGTGAAAGACCCTGTACTACAGTTTCTCGAACTCAGATAATATAAACAGAAAGTATAAGGTATCGGCCAGGTCTAAAAACTTAGTTCAAGCTTTGTTTTTTAAACTGATTAGAGCTGATACCTACTTCCTTTTTAAAAAGACGGGAAAAATACGGAGGGTTTTCAAATCCTAATGTATTAGCTATTTCTGCCACCGATTGATCGGCCACTTTCAGTAAATCATTTGCTCATTAAGCAGGCGCCATTCACAGCTGTATTAACCTTGTTTTTAATAATTTGATTGGTATCAGGAGATTTAAATTATAGTCAACCGCTGCATAAGACAACTCTTCTTTATTTTCAAAATGGACATACAAGCTACCTTTAGCCAATTTCGTGGCTTCCACTATATCGCTCATCACCGTCCTGGCAATACCTTTACTATTAAAATTGGTGTCGATTGTTCGATGATTGGTTGCCTTGTCCTATCTGCTTTTGTCATTCTCTGAAAGTATACGGCAATTTAAATGACCAAAAGGTCATTTAAATACTTGATTGTAATTAATTTAGGATTTTTTAAAGCCGCTTATATCATTTCCAGCTTTCGGGCTTAAATAAAACCTTGCCATCACGCTTAATTTGCCATGCGGTTATGGGGTTCATATGATAACCGCCTATATCGCTGCCACGGGCATCAACCAGTTGCCTTAGGGTGGGTTGTGTGTAATTTGTTTCGTCAATAGCGCGGCTCATGATCTCAGTTTCATTACCATCCCACTGCCATAAATGCCTGAAATAGGTATGGGCTTTATCTAAAACAGGCTCCTGTAAGCGGGCCACATTCCATGTTTTGCCGGCATCGGTACTTACTTCTACCCTTACAACTTTCCCTCGGCCTGTCCAGGCAATGCCCCTGATCTCTACCCAACCGCGTTCTAACTGGCTGGGATATGCCGGGTAAGTAATGATAGAACGCGCATCCATTTCAAAGCTAAACTGCCTTATCCTGTCCTTTACCGGATAGGTATATTTTGAAGTTTCTTCACGCGTCATAAAAGGCTCATCAGCCAGCTCTATCCTGCGGATCCATTTTACGCAGGTATTCCCCTCCCAACCGGGTAAAAGTAACCTGGCAGGATAACCTTGTTCCGGACGGATGGCCTCGCCATTTTGGGCATAAACTATCATGGCGTCATCAAAGCCTTTTTTTACGGGTATACTGCGGGTCATTACGGCGGCATCTGAACCTTCGGCCAAAAACCAGGTAGCCTTAGACTGAACTCCTATCTCCCTAAATAGTGTTGACAACATAACCCCTGTCCATTCGCTTTGGCTGGTTAACCCGCAGATTTCCTGTGGGGTCATCGTTTCCTTGCCTGATCTGAAATTTCCTGAGCATTCCAAAAAACAGGTACGTGTTACTGATGGGAATCTTTTTAAGTCGGCCAGTGTAAATACCATAGGCTTGTCAACCATACCATGTACCAGCAACTCATATTTATCTGGGTTAATCAGCGGAACCCCGGCGTGGTGCCGTTCATAATGCAGATCAGCAGGGGTAAGTGAACTGTATAGATCCTGTAATGGCGTGCGCGAAGAGGTATCTGATTTAATACGTACCGGTTGCTCAAAAGGTGATCGTTTGCCCACTATACTGGGCCCTGGCCCTATTCTTTTGGTTGGGTCGTCTGTTTTTATTAAAGGCTGTTGAGCTGCAACCTGAATCCATTTACCTAATGATGATTGCATGGCTACAATGGCAGTAGTTGCCGCGCCGCCTAATAACAGCCTCCTGCTTATTTTTTTATTAATAAGCGATTCTTTATTATTATCGTTCTCAGTCTTTTCCATATCAGCGTATTTCAGCACCTCCGCGCCTATCGTCAGTTATAAATAACTTTTGCGCGGGCATTACAACTTTGGGTAAGGTTTGAGCATTAAGCACCGCATCTGGCTTAATGATCTTATTTGAACTCAGAATGTAAGCAGTTAACCCGTACACTTCATTATTGGTTAATGATCCCGGCAGATTATAAGGCATGGAGCGCCGTATATAATCAAACACTGTACTTGCGTAAGGCCAATAATTGCCTATTGCTTTCACTTTTGATGCACTGTCGCTTACCAAAACCGGTGCGGGTAACCTAATTCCTGCAACAGCTTTTTCGGCGGAGCCATGGCAGGCAATACATTTCAATGCGTAGATAGCCTTGCCCTGTGCCACAGTACCCGCTCCAGGCGGTAAACCCAATCCATCAGGCCGAACATCAATATCCAGAGCAGCAATTTGCTGTGGTGTTGCGGCTTTACCGAACCCAAAACTGGCCGGCCATTTGGAGGTATCGGCATTTGCAAAAGAAGCAGGTTTCCCTGCTTCTCCGTTATAACTATAAGCACCGAGCAAAAGGATGCTTAAAATGCCCAAAACAATCGCTCCATATTTATTACCGATATTATATGGTTTGAGCATAGGTCAATATTAGAATAAAATGAAAGCGATGGCCAGCGTAATAAAAATATTAAAGGTTTGGGCTATCAAAAATGCATACAATGGCTTTTTGCTGTTTTCGCCAAACAATTCCTTAAAGTTGGTTTCCAGTCCTATGCTTGTAAAAGCCAGTGCAAACCATAAGCCTTGTAAATTTTTAAGGCTATCCTTAATATGAGCGCCTGTTTCTGCCGAAATAAAGAAAGAGAATAATAGTGAAGCGCCAATAAAACCCAGTACAAATTTTGGGAAACGCTCCCAGATCACTTTCAGGGTTGGCTTTTTATCAGGATCGGTACCGGCCGGGTGTTTGGTATATGTCCAGTAAATGGAGATGGCAAAGGCTGCCAATCCTAAAAGTACGTTTTGTGAGAATTTAACAATGGTACTTATTTTCAATGCTACTTCGCCTACTAATGAACCGGATGCCACTACTGCACCAGTAGTATCAATACTACCGCCAAGCCAGGCACCTGTTACTTCATCCCTAAAATGAAAATAATGCGCAATCATAGGCATAAATATCATCATGGGTACAGCCGTGATCAGCACCATGGATATTACGTAGGATAGTTTTTTAGAATCGCCTTTAATGGCGCCCGCGGTTGCTATAGCTGCAGAAACACCGCAAATGGATACTGCGCTTGATATCATCATGGCTATCTCATCATCAACTTTGAGTTTTTTACACACCCAAAACGCAAAGTACCATACAGATGTAACTACCAGTAAAGCCTGTATCAAGCCCAGCGAACCGGCTTTTAATATATCTGAGAAAATAACACTGGTACCTAAAAGCACCAAGCCTATTTTCACATAAAGCTCGGTTGACAAGGCAGATTTAAACCAATCGGGCAGTTTAAAAAAGTTACCGATAAGCAGGCCTATCACCAGGCTAAATATTACGGCTTCTAAACCATAATATTTTATTTGTTTGTTACCTGCGATAACAAGCGCTAAAATGGTAAGCACATAAACAACCGGAAACATCACTAAAAAGCTTTTCAGTGGTTTTCCCATAAGCAAGGCCCCAATAGCGGCTATTACAAAGACAAACAGAAATTGAATAGCAATAGTGGCCAGATTGCCGGCTTTAAAAACATTTGTAAAAAGTTGTTCTGAATTGCTCCAGCTGAATACCGGAACCGAAAGTATCAGGCCGCCGATGCTAAGCAGAATAATCAGCGAGCCCAGAATAACAACGGCCCAATCCTCGTGTAAGGTTAATTTTTTGGTGGATGACATAATTTATATAAGATGATTTGGTGGCTAATCAATTGGAGGCACTAATACTTGCCTGCCTGCAATTTACTATCTTTTAAAGCATATTGCCTGTTCACTTTATCAAGTACCACGTAAATGGAGTCCTTGCGTTCATTAATACCCTTTAAAATAATATGGTTACCATCTGTAGTACTATAACTTAGTATCATGTGGTTACGTTTACGTTTATCTTTCAGTTCCTCCGGAATACCTCTCTCCCGGCGCGTTGAACGGGCTATCGGGTCAATAGCAGTGTACTCATCCTGGATATGAGCACGTGCTTCTTTAGGTATCCAGTCTTTTCTATCACCTTTGCCTTTTTTGCTCTTTGCTTCCTGATTGGCACCTTTTCCTCTGTTTCTTCTGTTAGCGGCCACATATTTATCCTGCAGATAAAGTACATGGCTAACTGTATCGGCCTGGTAATAAAATACCCGCTGGCCTCCTGCTACGCCGGTTAACTCAAACGTCCGGTTAATATCGCGCATGGGCGAACCACCACCATTTGACAAATCAAGCGGTACAGGCCGGTTCACTTTAAAAGTCAGGGTTGACCAATTTTCAAATGTGGCTTCGCTCCACCTTACCGAATCAAGGGGTGAATAAGGAATTTCCTGATTGTTGATCTTAAACGTGGTTACATTGTAATTTCCCCTTAATTCCTTTACCCCTTTTGCAGCAGGTTGCTTGTAAGGATCATACCTGAAATTGATATATTGAATGTAAAACAGCACCACCAAAAAAATCCAGATGGTAGCTACCTTTAAAGTAACACGTGTGTATTTTAACCACTTTTGAGAGATAACCGGATAAAAATTATTGGATACGGTGTACCGCTCTAATATCAACAGGTTATATAGCTTAGGCACATCATAAATAATTAAAAATGCAGCAAAAAGTACAAAGTATGATGCGTAAACATGAACCCCGCCATCATAGGAGAAATTCACAAAAGTAATATCCCCCAAAGCACCAAACAGCAGTATAGCACCCAATAAAGTGGTCTTCCTGAAAAACAACAATGCCCCGGCCAGCACCTCAACCACACCCGCGAAAACCTGATACCAGGGTACAATACCTATTGACAGCCAATAAATTTTTTGAGCCGTAAGGTCGCCAAAGTTGGTATTCAACAAACCTAATGAGGGGTAAGGCAATTGAACAGGCAATAGTTTTGTAAACCCAAACCCTATGATACCTATCCCGGCCCGATATCTTACTATTACTCTTAACCAGTAATACAGCGTTTGATAGTTCTTAGTTTTACCACGGTCAATGGCTGTCCATATAAAACCGCCAACTATGCCTATGGCCAATACGGCTAACCAGTCGGCATAACCCATTAAATTATACGCCGGGGTTTGAAACCTGACCAACGAGGGTTGGAAACGGGCAATATCATACAGGTCGCGGTAATGCAAACGCAGCCAGTTAATACCAACCAGATTTTTATACCACTCGCCCGTCATAGGGATGCTCATTCCCACAAAAAACACGAATGCAATTCTGAACAATACCTTTTGATATGGCTTCCATATTTTCACCGGCTGCTCATTTGCAACCGGCGCAGCAGCCTGGTCCCGGCCGGACGCCTGCTGTGATTTTATAACTTCGGAATGAATTTCTGCTGACATGATAAATTCTTTTAATAATAATTATCAAAGTTTAATAGCCTTATTGCGTCCGCTGGCGGCTTCTTCCAACAAATATTTTTTATTGATCTTGCTCAATACAGCATATACAGTGTCCCTGCCTTCAATACCCGATAATATCAGTTTTGAATTATCAGGCCTGGTATAATGCAATACCAGCTTATCATCAGGATAATTATGATTTTTATTTTGGAGGATCAATTGCTGATTGGCATCATCTATTTTATAGTTATAATACTGCCTGCCGATAGAACCGGCTTCTTCGTAACTCCTGTCTGCATCTTTATCGTTGATCTCCTCTGTAACAGCAGAATCTATTTTTAAAGGTTTATTGGTACCGATGCTGATAGTAGCCCACTTTTCAAAAACCACGTTTTTCCAGCGATTAGTATCTGTGGCCGAATAAGGTAATTCAGAGCTATTGATCTTAAATTCACTTACATCATACAAACCGGCAGCATCTTTTAAACCTGAGGTTTGCGGAAACTGATATGCATCATGATGATAGGCCGACCATGTTTTATATCCGTACAAAAACACAAAAAAGAAGATGAAAAGCGTTTTTAAAACCAGCCTGTTACGCTGCCATTTTTGCGAAAACACTATTTTAAAGCGATTAGGCTGAACAGCCTTTTCCAAACCGATTAGCACAAATAAGCGTATGGCATCAAATGCTAATAAAAACAAGCCAAGCGATATGAGGTATAAGCTATAAGGTGCTTCTCCCCCTTCATAAGCGAGATTCGACATAAATACATTCCCGGTAAACACTACTACCATTAATGCGCCTATGGTTGATGTTTTACGAAACAGTAGTAATGAGCCGGCCAGTATCTCTACTAATCCTAAAAACGCTTCATAATTGGGTACAATGCCAAGGCTTAGCGAAAACAATTTCCAGCGACTAAATTCGCCGTAGTGCGTGTTCAGGTTGCTTATGGATGGATACGGTGATTGCAGCGGAAAAAGCTTGATAAAGCCATAAGCTATGATGCCAATAGCTAAACGGTAACGCACAATAACACGTATCCAATAATATAACCTGTCATACTCCTTAACATTTTTATCACGATAGGTCCAGATCACAGCTCCTGCGATGGCTATGGCCAATATGACCAACCAATCGGCATAAGTACTTATGCCCCAACTCGTCAATGAGTCTTTCGTAAAAATCTGGGGTGTGTAACGGCTGATATAAAAAATATCGCTGAAGCGCAGATGCAGCCAGTTTATAGAAAAAAGATTACGAAAGTATTTCCAATCAAGCGGGACAGCCTGGATAAAGAAATAGATGGCAAAAATGCGAAAAGCCAATTTTTCGTATCCTTTCCATTCATCATTTGGTAATGATCCTTTTAATGCATTCATGGTTACAATGTTTACAGTGGTGGTGATATGACGCCGGGGGCAGGTTCGAACTGCCGTAAAGAGTTTTGCAGACCCTCACTTAGCCACTCAGTCACCCGGCTTTTTAAGTCCTTAATAAATATTAATTATTCGCTGTTTTGGTTGATGGTGGAGCCGGTAACAATGCTTTTCTGTTTAAGAGATCAAACTTTTCGCCCTTTTTAAGGTAAAAGAATGGCCCGTTGTTGCCTGAGTCGCCTGCCGGGTTTTTAACCGTTCCGACAAAATTTTTGGCATCGTAAATTGCCACGTAAGATACCCCTATCACCTCAAAAGTATTTTGATGAACTACAATGGCAGTACTTTCATCAATACCGATACCCAACAGATCGGGACGGGTTTTGATAAAGCTCAACAGATCAAACTGGCGGTTACGTTTTAAAATATGCTGATCAATGGCCACATTATGGATAAAATCCAACCCCTGGATATGATCTCCTACCAGCACAGTATTACCTTTGGTATCGCCACGGAATAGGTATGAACCCTGAATAGTTGCCCCAGCAGATGTCCCGCCGATCACGCCTCCGCGATCAAGCAATGCTTTAAACTCTTTCTGTGTAAGTGTACCCAGGTAGGCATCGGCAATTTTCCATTGCCGGCCACCTTCAAACCAGACGCCAGTAGCATTACGGATTGGTTCAACAAACTTTTCAGTGTTGGCAACTTTCGGGTCGCGGGTATGCAGGGTAGTTACATTTTTAACGCCCAGCTCCTGTAGTTTTTTAACTGTTTTATCGTTCTTTACAATAGTGGAATCGTCGCCGGCAGTTGGTACATAAATAATATTGGCATTAGCACCACCTGCAAGCTCAACAAATTTGGCCCATATCTCGGGGCCAACATTACCGCCGCCCACAATTACTAACGAGCCTTTTTCGGGCCCAACCGGATTTGTGGCGTTCTGGGCAAATACATTGGCCTCACTCAAGAGGAAAAGGGTAAATAACAAACTGATAATCTTTTTCATGTGATTTTGATTTGATGATTAATATCCAGGATTAGGTGTAAGGTCCGGATCGGCCAGTAATTCACTCGCCGGTATCGGGAATAAATATTTAGTTTGGTCGGTTATACCTAATACGGCTGCTACACGATTGGTACGCACCAGATTAAACCAACGGTCTGTTTCAAACGGAAACTCTACCTGCCTTTCGGCCTCAAGTGCCAACAAAATATCTGCCTGAGAAACTGCAGTTGTAGGGGCAACACCAGAGCGATCACGTACAGCATTCAAGTCCTCAAGAGCTCCGCTCAGATTTCCCTGCTGCGCACGGGCCTCAGACCTGATCAAATACACTTCAGCTACACGAATAATATAAGCCGGATCGGTTCCAATTGGATTACGATAGTACAATTTACCATACCATAAATTACCCGGAGGAACAGTCTGTGCTATTAAAGTACTTCTGCCGCCGCCAATTGCAGGGTTGTTTAGTAAGGATACCAACGTATTTGAAGGGGCCCACTCTCTTCTGCCACCCAGTGCAGGAGGCAAAAACCAAACACTATGACCATTTTTAAATGAGGTGCTGTAAGCTATTTCAAATACAGATTCGGGTGTAGCAACGGCGTTATTGGCAAAAAAAGCACTGTATGGCTTAAGCAGATTATAATTTGAATTATCGCTGATGATCTTGGTAGCATATTGCTCGGCCAGTGCCCATTGCTTGTTATACAAATAAAACCTGGCTTTTAGCGCCCAAACGGTTTTTTGCGTAAAACGGTTACGATTAGTTGTTGCAGGCAGCAAACCTTCTGCTGCGTCAAGATCTTTTAAAACCTGCGCGTAAGTATCAGCCAGTGTACTGCGTTTAATACCTGCATGATCTGCCGGTGTATGGGTTGGTGTAAGTATCAATTGCACCCCTCCCCAACCACGGGCCAGGTCAAAATACGATAGCGCCCTAATAGCATAGGCCTCTCCGAGGTATTGGTTTTTAGTTGCTGTAGTGAACAACGGATCTGTTACCTTAGGAACTTCCTCCAGAATATAATTAGCAGATAATATGGTTTTATAAATTGCGCCCCAGGCATTACCTATATAGCTATTGAAGGCTGTTGTTTTATGTGCCGATATTTCCTGTGGGGCAGATTGTGATCCTGTCCACACCACGTCGCTTCCGTATAAATAAGAAATAGCAGGAAAATTAGAGCCGTAATAATTATCGGTTCCGAGGCTGTTATACATGCCATTAACGGCCGTTCCGGCACTACCCGCATCGGTAATAGCCTGTGATTCATCTACCTGTTGCTGTGGCTGCACATCAAGAAATTTTTTGCATGACGTCAGTATCACAAAAAATGGAAGTATATATATGAGTCGTTTCATTGTAGTCAATTAATAGTTAAAAGGTGATATTAGCTCCAACCTGTAGTGTACGCGGTATTGGAGGTGTACCCAAATCGTATCCCTGAACATTAGGATCGGCAGTTACGTTAATTTCCGGGTCGGGCCCTTTGTAGTGGGTTAATAGCCATAGGTTTGAACCGCTGAAATAAATCCGAACAGAAGCAGCTTTTATTCTTTCGGCAACTGCTTTGGGCAGTGTATAGCCCAGATTA
>Ga0247742_10000057_pt1 | contig 97718 bp, 84 predicted proteins | sample UWRJL208509C2_FD_180944 | JGI IMG/M metagenome (GOLD analysis project Ga0247742, IMG submission 180944) | Plant litter microbial communities from Arlington Agricultural Research Station in Wisconsin, United States - UWRJ-L208-509C-2 | ecosystem: Environmental > Terrestrial > Plant litter >...
GCCGATATTCAGCTTGAGGATGCGATGGCCTTCCTCTTCCAGGCGTTTGGCGTGCTTGAGCACTGGCCCGCGAATGTCGTAGCAGACGTTGGCGAGCTTGTTCGATTTGCTGACCTGCATGGCGATGTGTTCCCGAAAATGAACGATCCAGGCGGTGTTTATGCGGCCGCGCTGGTAATCCTGCGTCTTTACACCGGCCTGTTCCCAGGGAAGTGCGCCGACATTCCGTTTGAATGGGCGTAATCTGGCTGCCAGACTGGCGTCCGACGAGGCGCAATCATACGTGCCGCCCGATCCGTGGAAAAGGTTCAGATCGGGCTTTTTAAGCCGCTGAGGAATGATGATGGAAAAGCTGGAAAAAACCCTGGAAGAATGGAAAGCCATGCTCGATCCGGAGCAGTACAACGTCTGCCGCCTCAAGGGCACCGAGCGGCCGTTCTCCGGCAAGTACAACGACACCAAGACCGACGGCGTCTATCACTGCATCTGCTGCAATGAGCCGCTGTTCGATTCCAAGACCAAGTTCGATTCCGGCTGCGGCTGGCCGAGTTTCTATGCGCCGATTGGCGAGAGCGCGATGGTCGAGATCCGCGACGTCAGCCACGGCATGATCCGCACCGAAGTGGTTTGCGCCAAGTGCGATGCGCATTTGGGTCACGTATTCCCCGACGGCCCGCCGCCCACTGGCCTGCGTTACTGCATCAACTCGGTGTGCCTGGACTTCTTGCCTCGCGAGTAAGCCCTTCGTCACAGAGCGATCATTCGATCGCTCTGTGCGCTGTCGCTAGCAAAACTAGATTGCACACAATTCAATTGCACTCTATGTTTGGTCTTTCCGCCCATTCGCGAGCGCATTTTCATGACCGACAATCTGCTGAGCATTCCGTGCACCACCATCACCGGTGAGCAAAAGACCCTGGCCGACTACGCCGGGAAAGCCGTGCTGGTGGTCAATACCGCCAGCAAGTGTGGTTTTACCCCGCAATACAAAGGCCTTGAGCAACTCTGGCAAACCTACAAGGACCAGGGCCTGGTGGTGCTGGGGTTTCCGTGCAACCAGTTCGGCAAGCAGGAACCGGGTAACGAAGGGGCGATTTCCGAGTTCTGCGAACTGAACTTCGGCGTCAGTTTCCCGTTGTTCAAGAAAATCGAGGTCAACGGCGCTGGCGCCCATCCGCTGTTCGTCCAGTTGAAAAAGCGCGCCCCCGGCGTACTCGGCTCCCAGGGCATCAAGTGGAACTTCACCAAATTCCTGATCGGCAAGGACGGCCAATTGGTCAAGCGTTTCGCCCCGGCGACCAAACCCCAGGACCTGACCCGCGAGATCGAAGCCCTGCTCAAATGAACACGTTGTCAGCCGATTCGCTGCAGCTCGACAGTCAGTTGTGCTTCAAGCTGTACGCCGCGTCCCGGGCGGTGATCCGTGGTTATAAACCGATGCTCGATCAGTTGGGCCTGACCTATCCGCAATACCTGGTGATGCTGGTGTTGTGGGAATGGCAGGCGCAGGCGCCGGAACAACCCACGGTCAAGGCCCTGGGTGAGCGGCTGGCGCTGGATTCCGGCACGCTGACGCCGTTGCTCAAGCGTCTGGAGCAACTGCACTTGGTGCAGCGCCAGCGTTCGGCCCGGGATGAGCGTGAGGTGCACCTGGGGTTGTCGGCCGCTGGCCAGGCGTTGCGCGAGCAGGTGGCGCCACTCAAGGCCAAGCTGCTGTGCGACAGCGGTGTCGACCTGAATCGCTTGAACGCCTTGCGCGAGGAATTGGACCAATTGCTCGGGCAGATCAAAGCACTGTCGTAGTCGGAACCCAGAGGTCGAGCAGCGCCGCCAGTTCTTCGCGGCGGAACGGCTTGGCCAGGTAATCGCTCATCCCGGCGGCCCGGCAGCGTTCGCGCTCTTCGGGCATGGCGTTAGCGGTGAGGGCGACGATCGGCAGGTCCGGCCAGCGCCCGCTGCGACGGATCTGTCGACTGGCTTCGTAGCCGTCCATCACCGGCATGTTGCAGTCCATCAGCACCAGATCGAAATCGCTGTGTTCCAGTTGGTCCAGGGCTTCGGCGCCATGGGCGGCCACCGTGACCTCGCACCCCAGTTTGCCGAGCATGCCCTTGGCGACCAGTTGGTTGACCGGGTTGTCTTCCACCAGCAGGATGCGCCCGCGACGCACCGGCGAGGCCTGGCGCAGTTGGGTTTCATTGATGGTGGTCACCGGTCCCTGAAGAATCCGGCTCAAGGTCTGGTACAGCGCATTGCGGGCCAGCGGTCGCGCCTGTTGTTGCAGCGGCGCCAGGGCGATCGCCTGCTCACTGGGCATGAAGCTGCCATAGGCGGTCACCAGCAGGATCGGTGCGCTGATCCCCGGTCGCAGGCCAAACAGGCATTCCGGGCAGTCGGTGATCACCACATCCGGGGCGAGGCCGATCAGCGGATCGTCCAGGGTGCGCTGTTGATAATCCAGTTGCCAGCCCGGCAACAGGTTTTTCAGCAGTTCCGCCAGACCACTGCTGGCCGTGGTAATGGCCACGACGTTGCCCCGCAACGGCGCCGGGTCCGCCGCCGGGGTATGACAGGGCAGCGGCAGGTCGGCGCAGAACTGGCTGCCGAATCCGGCTTCGGAGCTGATGCTCAGTCGACCTTGCATCGCCTCGCACAGGTTGTAGGTCAGCGCCAGGCCCAGGCCGGTGCCGCCGAATTGCCGGGTGATGCCTGCACCGGCTTGGGTGAAGGGTTGGAAAATCTTCACCTGCGCATCCTGGGCAATGCCGATGCCGGTGTCGCAGACTTCGATCCGTACGCCGTTTTCATGCTGTTTCAGACGAACATCGACCCGACCGAAGCGGGTGAACTTGAGGGCGTTCGACAGAAGATTGCTGACGATCTGCCGCACGCGGGTCGGGTCGCCCAGCACCAGCGCCGGAAAACGCGGGTCGATCAGGCAGGTCAATTCAACGCTTGGCGCAGCGTTCTGCGACAGCAGGTTGGCGGTGTCTTCGATCAAGGCGCCCAGGTCGAACGGGATCTTCTCCAGCTCCAGTTGCCCGGCGTCGAATTTCGACAGGTCGAGAATATCGTTGAGCAATTCCACCAGTACCTTGCCCGAGTCATGGGCGATGGCCAGTTGTTGCTGCTGTTCGGCGTTCAGCGGACCGTCCAGGGACAGTGCAATCATGCCCAGCAGCCCATTGAGCGGGGTGCGGATTTCGTGGCTCATGTTGGCCAGGAACACCGACCGGGCCTGGGCCATGTCCAGCGCCGTGCTGCGCGCGGTTTCCAGTTCTTCGTTGGACTGGCTGAGCCGCGCGTTGATCGCCTTGAGTTCGGCGGTGCGGGCCGAGACGATGTTTTCCAGTTGCCCGAGGTAATCGGTCAGGCGGTTTTCGGCGTTGCGCCGCTGCTGGATTTCGGTGGCGATGTTTTCGAATTGCTGGTTGGCGGCTTTGACCAGTACGCCGATTTCATCGTTTTCATGCCCGTCGGGGCATTCCAGGCGTTTCGGCTCGGCGCTGCGCGGGTCGCGGCTGCTGAGTTCGCGGATGACCCGCACCAACGGCTTGGTCAGCATCACGTAAAACAGCACCAGCAGAATGCCGATCAGCAGCAGGCTGCGGGCGAAACCGTTGAGCAACGTCACCTCGGCCCGGCGCAGGAAACGGCTGCCGAAGGCATAGGTGTCGACGTCCAGGCGCAGGTTGCCGAGGGATTCGTTGGGCAGGTGGTCGAGGTAGAGTCGGTCTTCGAACTGGCGTTGCGCGCCGAACAGGAAGTCGCTGATCACCCGGTAGCCGCTTTGCAGCCGGGGGCGCTTGACGTTGGCGAGGATGTTGCCGTTGTTGTCGCTCAACTGCGCGCCCACCACGGCGGGGGAGCGCAGCAGGCCGAGGGTCAGTTCCTGGGCCAGTTCCGAGTCGATGTTGTAGGCGATCCGGGACGCGGGGTTGTGGCTGATTTCCAGCAGCGACACTATTTCACGATTGATGGACGCGTCTTCGCTGGCATAATCGATGCCTATTTGCAGCAGACTGAGCAGCGTGCCCAAAATAAAGCCGACCAATACGGTCAGCCTGGCCTGTTTGTAAGACAGCCGGTGGGTGAACTTGATATCCATGGGGTGTTGAACCACTTCCGTTTCCTTTCGCTGCTCAAGCATAGTCGATCGTCATGGAGGTCAGGTGCCGCTGCCGGGGGGATATTTCGCCGGCCTGGGCGTGTTCAGTCTGTCTGCCGCACATCATTACTGTGAACGAGCCCGAGGAGAAGACGTGGATTCCCGATTGAATGCTTTTCTTGAACGCGCCGACGCTGTCCTGGCCCGTATCGAACCGCTGTTGCCCGCGCCTCGGCAAACCATCGACTGGTCGCAGTGCCTGGCGGCCCGCTGGCAGCGCGAAGGCCGCAGCGGCTTTTTGCTGCCGCTGGAAGTCAGCCTCGACATGCGCTTGTCCGACCTGATCGGCGTTGACCGGCAACGGGAGCAACTGGCGCGCAACACTCAGCAATTTCTCGACGGCATGCCCGCCAACCACGCGTTGCTCTGGGGTTCGCGGGGCACCGGCAAGTCGTCGCTGGTGCGGGCCTTGCTGGCGGAGCACGCCAAGGGCGGCTTGCGCTTGATCGAAATCGAACGCGACCACCTCGCCGACCTGCCACGGGTGGTCGAGCAGATTGCCAAGCTGCCGCAGCGTTTCGTGCTGTTCTGCGATGACCTGTCGTTTGAAGCGGGCGAGGGCGACTACCGGGTGCTCAAGAGCGTGCTCGACGGCTCCCTGGAACAGGCACCGGAAAACGTCTTGCTGTACGCCACCTCCAACCGTCGCCACCTGGTGCCGGAGAAAGAAAGCGATAACGAAAACTGGAAGCGCGTCGACGGCGAACTGCACCCCAGCGAAGCGGTGGAAGACAAGATTGCGTTGTCGGACCGCTTTGGCTTGTGGCTGTCGTTCTACCCCTTCACCCAGGAACACTTCCTGAATGTGGTGGAACACTGGATCGGTGAGCTGGCGGCCAAGGCCGGCCTGCCGTGGCAGCGCGACGAAGAACTGGACGTGCTGGCCGTGCGCTGGGCGACCGGTCGCGGTAACCGCAACGGTCGTTGCGCGTATCAATTTGCCCGCTATTGGGTGGGCCTGAAGTTGTTGGAGCACAAAGCATGATCGATTTGAAACAAACCGGCGCGGGCCTGGAAGGTTACGGCTTGCTCTGCGCCCAGTTGGAATCGCTGCTGGCGGATGAACAGGACTTTATCGCCAACGCCGCGCAGTTTTCTGCGTTCCTGTTCAACCAGATCGACGATCTGAACTGGGCGGGTTTCTACCTCAATCGCAATGAAGAACTGGTCCTCGGTCCGTTCCAGGGGCAGATTGCCTGCGTGCGGATTCCCTTCGGCCGTGGCGTCTGCGGCGCCGCAGCGGCCAGCCGGCAGACGCAGTTGGTCGAGGACGTGCACGCTTTCCCCGGCCACATCGCCTGCGACAGCGCATCGAACAGTGAGCTGGTGGTGCCCCTGGTCAAGGACGGCCGCCTGATTGGCGTGCTCGATCTCGACAGCCCGAGCCTTGCGCGTTTCACTGCCGCCGACCAGGCGGGCATCGAGCAGTTGGCGGCGATTTTCCTGCGCCTGACCGACTGCTGATCACGCCCGCAAGCCTGCCTTGACCCGCAGGCTTTCGGTGTTCACCTCATCGATCTGCTGTGCATCGAGGTATTGGCGGGCGTAGGTCTGGTAGATCCGCTCGCTGATGAACAGGTCGAACAGTTCCGGGTCGATGTGGGCGTCACGGCACATGGTCGCCATGATGCCCAGCGCCTCGCTCAGGCTCTTGGCCTTTTTGTAGGGGCGGTCGGCGGCGGTCAAGGCTTCGAAGATGTCGGCAATCGCCATCATCCGCGCCGGCAGGCTCATCTCCTCGCGTTTCAAGCGTTTCGGATAACCGGTGCCGTCCATTTTTTCGTGATGGCCGCCGGCGATTTCCGCAACGTTGCCCAAGTGACTGGGGAACGGCAGGTGGCTGAGCATCAGGATGGTTTGCACCATGTGGTGATTGATGACGTAGCGCTCTTCCCGGGTCAGGGTGCCGCGGGCAATGCTCAAGTTGTACAGTTCGCCGCGATTGTATTTGTGCCGGGGAACGTCGAGCTTGAAGCCCCAAGGATTGTCCTCCGCGATCAGTTCGTCTGCCGCGCGCTCGATCAAATGCTCGGGTTTGTCCGCCAGCAACGGTTCGTTGACCGGTAGCACCGGCGCCGGGGTGCGCGCCTGCCGGCGGTTTTCTTCCCAGGACACGCCGAGCCGGTCATCCAGGGTTCGTGTCCAGGTGCGCTGGGCAATGCCTTGCAGGCGCTGCAAATCAGCCTCGGCCATGGCCTCGCCGCCGAGGTTGCAGCGGGCGACGAAGGCGAAATCGTCATCCAGTCCCGCCAGGCAGGCGTTGCGCTGTTCCGCCAGTTGCGGCTCTTCGCCTCCGAGGGAGAGGGCCTGCCAATAGTCAATCCAGGCATCGCGCTTGAGCACTTCGAAGCGGGTGCGGATCTCGTGGATGCGGTCGTTGATGGTTTCGAGCTTGGTGGCTTTGTCGACCACGTATTCCGGGGTCGTGACCTTGCCGCAGTCGTGGAGCCAAGCGGCAATGTGCAGCGCCTCCCATTCATCATCGGTCGGCTGATAACCCCTGAACGGCGGCGCCTGGCTGGCGGCGGCGGCCTCGGCGAGCATCAAGGTCAGGACCGGGACACGCTGGCAGTGCCCGCCGGTGTACGGGCTCTTGGCATCGATGGCCCCGGCCAGCAGTTGAATGAACGAGTCCAGCAGCTGTTTCTGCCGCGCTTGCAAACGCTGGCTGTCGATGCTGACCGCTGCCGCGCCTGAGACCGCTTGCAGGAAGGCGATGCGATCAGGACGCAGCTTTTCCAGGTCATCGACGGTGCCGCTGTCGGCCATCAGCAGGATCAACAGGCCCACCGTTTCATTGTGACGGTTGTGCAACCGCAGGCCGATCAAATGCACCCGTGGACTTTTCAGCGCCAGCAACACCTGTTGCAAGTCGCCGGCCTGCTCGAAGCCCAGGCTGGTGACCACGCTGTTGGCGTTGGTCAACTGTTGCAGCCAGCCAGGGTTATCCCGGTCTTCCAACTCCTGCTCGCCGATGCCGAACGCGCCAGGGCGCTCGGCGCTGCCGCCGATGATCAAGCCTTGGGGCACCAGGCGATTACCGTCGCCTTCGCGCAGATATAGAAGGCCGGCCTGGGCCTGGGCGATGCTCATGGTTTCATTCAGGACCCGCTGCAACAAAGGGGCGAAACGGGTTTCGGCACTCAGGCTGTCGGTGATGCGGAAAAAACTCGCCAGGGTGTCTTTCATCCGCGACATCGAAACGCTCAATTGATCGACCTCCAACACCAGCGAGCGGCCCGTGGCCGGGTAGTTGAAGTTGAAACTGCGAATCGCGTCGGCCTCGTTCACCAGTTTGCCCAGGGGCTTGACCAGGATTCGCGAGGTCAGCCACCCCAAGGGCAGACACAGCAGCAAGGTGGCCAGGGTGATGAGCGCCCCCTGCCACCGTATGCGGTAGGCGTCGGCCAGCAATTCATCCTCGGGGACCAATAACGCCAGTTGCAGGCCCCGGGGCCCACCTTCGGCCATGCTGCTGCGCGCAACGATCCACTGGCGACCGGCGGCTTGCAGGCGATTGTCCGGCGACTGTTGGTCGAGCAGGGCGCCGAGGGCGGGGCTGAGGTCCCTGGCCTTGATCAGGCGGGCGCTGCGGTCTTCGACGATCAAGCGTTGGCTGTCCGGATAGGCCACGGCGTTGCCGTCGGCGTCCATTAGCGCAATTTCGGTGCTAGGGGTGACGGCATGCTTGGCCAGGGTCGCCGACAATTCGGCCAGGGTCAGATCGGCGCCCAGCACCGCGTGGCTGCCGCTGCGGCGTGCCAGGGTGGTACCGACATTGTGGGTCGAGAAGAACACGTAGGGCGCGGTGGTGATCTGATCGTCATCGGCCAGGGCGCCGCTGAACCAGGCACGGGTGCGCGGATCGTAGGCGCTGTCGGGGTTGTCCTCGCGGCCGATCAACTGCAAGGCAGCGTCAAAAAACAACGACTGCGAGTGTGCCGTGGCGCCGCCGTGGCGTTCGATGCTCCAGACCTGATAGGCCGCGTTGGCCGGTGCCTGGAGCTGTTCTCGCAGTGCCTGGGTGCGCAGTGGCCTGACCATGAAAAAGTCACCGCTGGCGTAACCCAGGTACAGCGACGCCAGGTCCGGGTTGTCCTTGAGCGACTGACTGAACGGTTGCAGCAGGGCCAGGCGTTGCGGCAGATCCGGAGCCTGGGTCGCCGGGTATTCGCTCAGCAGGCTGAGCAGATGGCGGATCGGCTGGTAGGTCGCCTGTAAGTCCAGGCGCACATCCTGCTCGATCCGTTGAAAGAGCTTTTCACTGCTGGACAGGATGATCTGGGTGGTTTGTCGATAGTTGAAAATACCCAGCACGACACCGGTCAGCAGCAGTAAAAACGTGAACATGACGCTGATATGGATGTGCAACGGAAATCGACGTCGATCCGGGCGCAGTGGGCTGGGCATTGCAGGTCTCTCCATGTCGTTTAACGCACTGCTCAGCGCTCAAGCATAGTTAACGCTGGTTCAACCCGCTTTAATCCTTCGGCTCAATCTGATCGAGCAGGGCGAACTCCAACTCATCGATGGCGGCATCGAGCGTCGCGACGCAGAGGGCTATTTCATCCGCGCGCAGTTGCGCTCGACAAGCCCGTTCCAGCGCTTCGCAGCCCTTGAGCAGGCGCGACGCCTGGACAATCCGCGCGGCGCCTTTGATCTTGTGGGCGAGATCGAGGTAGGCCTGCAAGCCATCGGTGCCAGACACGTTATGCAACTCATCGCGGTCGGCTCGGCAACTGCTCAACAGTTCGTCGAGCAGGCGCTGGACCTGATCCGTATTGCCTCCGGTGAGTTGGCACAAGGCTTCAAGATTGAACACCGGCCCATTGCCGGGCTGGCCCAATAGCGCCAGCCACTGTTTCAGGGCTGCGATGCTGATGGGCTTGAACAGACAGTCATCCATGCCCGCCTGGCGGCAGCGTTCCACTTCTTCCGGCTGCGCGTTGGCGGTAAATCCCAGCACGGTGCAGGGCGTGAGGTGTAACTGGCTTTCATGCTGGCGAATGGCACGGGCCAGGGCATAACCGTCCATCACCGGCATGTTGCAGTCGGCGATCACCAGGTCGAAATGCCCCTGTTTCCACGCTTGAAATCCACTCTCGCCATGCTCGGTGACGCAGCAGCGATGGCCGAGGTACTCGAGTTGCTGGCTCATCAGCAAGCGGTTGGCCGGGTGATCGTCGACCACCAGGACATTCAGCGATTCGACCGCCAAGGGTTCGGCCGCTGATGTTTCGTGTGTGAGCATGATCTGGGGAGGCAATACAGGCAGCTGCAACGACAATCGCACCCGGGTGCCAACGCCGGGCTCGCTGGTCAGTTGCAGTTGCCCGCCCATCATTTCGCACAGGTTTCGGCAGATGACCAGGCCCAGGCCCGCGCCACGCCGGGCGGACTGACCGCTGTCATCGACCTGGGCAAACGGATGGAACAACCGTGCCTGGTCCGCCTCGCTGATCCCGATGCCGCTGTCATGAATGTGCACTTGCAGGTCGATCTGGTCTGGCTGCAGTGACTGTTGCGCGCAGACCATGATCCGCACTTCACCGTGCTCGGTGAACTTGATGGCATTGCTGATCAGGTTCGACAGCACCTGCTTGAAACGTAAGGGGTCCAGCAACACATCGGGCTGGATGTGGTTAGGAATAAACGCTGGGATCAGTTTGAGGTTTTTCTGCCGGGCCAGGCCTTCGAAGACGCGGATCACCGACTCCACGATCTGCCGTGGATTGGCCCGCACCGGCGTCAGGCTCAGGCGGCCTGACTCGATCCGGGCGATGTCGAGAATGTCGCCGATCAACCCCAGCAAGTCGTTGGCCGATTGGTAGGCCACTTCGATGGCCGGTCGATCAGGTTGCTCCTGGCTCATGCGCTTGAGGGTCAATTCCAACATGCCGATGATTGCGTTCATCGGTGTGCGGATCTCATGGCTCATGGTGGCCAGGAACGTGCTTTTCGCCCGGTTGGCTTCATCCGCCCGTTCCTTGGCGTCACGCAGTTCATCGAACAGCTGGCGTCGTTCGCTGATGTCGATCCAGCCACCGATGATGCCCTGGACAGTGCCGGTGGAATCCCGGTAGGGCAGGATCCAGTGGTAGACGGTCAGGCGCCGGTCGCCGATGTGCAGCGACCGATCGAGTATCAACGGCGTTCCCTGGGCCACCACGCGCAGATAGTCGTTGCGATAGTCCCGGGCTTCGTCGGCATTGCCCAGGGTGCCCGGCATGGCGCATTTGCCGATGACGTCTTCGCGCTTGACGTTGAACGCTTGCAGGTAACTGTCGTTGCAGGTTTGCAGCCGGCCTTCGCGGTCCCGCACATAGAGCGGATGCGGTGTGCCATTGACCAGTGAACGCATGAACTCGAACTGGTCATTGAGCGCCCGTTCCGCCCGCCGGCGTTGCTTGATCTGACGCTGCATGTAGGTGTTCCAGGCCAGCAGGAGCGCGAGCAACAGGCCGGCGCCGATCAGCACCTGGTAGAACAGCCTGTAGAAACTGTGCCATGTGCTTTGCGGCGCGGCGGAATAACCGCGCCAACGGCTGTTGATCACACCCAGCTCGTCCGGGGCAATGCTCAGCAGGGCTTTGTCGAGGATCGAGTTGAGTTCGGTGGCGCTGCGGTCCGTGGCCAGGGAGAACGCAGCTTGTTGAGTGCCGAGGGTGGTGCTGATTTGCAGTTTGTCCTGAAAGATTTGTGAGGCGGTGAAGTAGTTGGCAATCACCAGCGAGCTGACCGCGCCGTCGACCTTGCCTTCGGCCAGCAGTTCGGCGGCGGTGAAGGTGTCGCGGGTTTCGATCAGTTGGATGCGGGGGTACTCGGAGCGCAGGAAGTCCACCAGCGGATTGCCTTGCGCCAGCGCCAGGCGTCTGGTTGCGAACTGATCGAGGGTGTCCGGATGGTCGGAGGATTGGCGGGTGAGCAGGACAAATGAGTTTTCCAGGTAGGGTCGGCTGAAGTTCAGTCGCGCCTCGCGCTCCCGGCTGGGCAACAGGGCGGCGATAACGTCCGCCTGGTGGGTGGCGACTTGCTCGATCATCTCAGCATCGCTACGGCTGCGCTGGATATCAAAACGCAAACCGGTGCGCAGGCGGATCAGCTCCAGCAGGTCGGCGGTGATGCCCCGCAGGTTGCCTTCGCCGTCGAAGAAGGTCAGTGGGGCGAAAGCTTCATTGACCACGACCCGCACCGCCGGATGCTCCGCGAGCCAGCGTTCTTCGCGGGAGGTTAATTGCAGTTTTTGATCGGTGAGCAAAATATCGCTGCCGGCACTCCAGCGTTTGGCGATGTTTTCCCGCTCGCTGGCAGGCACCGCCTGGAGGGTCAGGTTGATGATTTTCAGCAGCGTGGTGTTGTTTTTTTCCACCGCGAAACTGAAACCATGGGCTTCATGCTGGCTGAAGTTGGCCATGTGAATGTTATTCAGGTAGCCCTTGTTGATCATGTAGTGGGTGGAAATGGTGTCGCCGAGAAAGACGTCGGCCTGGCCAAAGGCGACGGCGTTGATTGCATTCTGATAGGAGGGATAGGCGTTGATGATCGCCTTGGGATAAAGCGCTTCGACCTCATCCATGGGCAGGTAGTGATAAAGGGTACTCAGCCGCAATCCGGCGAGGCCGTCGGCCAGGGATCGACGTTCACCTTCGCGGGTGACCAGCACCGGCTGATCCACTGCGTAAGGGATGGAAAGCACAACGTCGGCGTCCCGGGCTTCGTAGCCGTTGGCGGTGCCGAGGAGATCGATGGCACCATTTTTCAGGGCATCCAGCGCTGCATCGCGGGAAGTAAAGCGTCTGACCTTGATCGATAGACCGGTGGCGTCGCGGAGGATGCCCGCGTAGTCGGCCGTGAAACCTTCGTAATCCTGACCGTTGAGGGTCATATCAAAAGGCGGATAGTCCGGTGCCGTGGTGCCCAGGATCAACTGGCGTTTATTTTGAATCCATAAGTGTTCTGCGTTATCCAGGGCCAGGTGCAAGTGTCCTGCGGTGGCGCGGCTGAGCAATGTGTAGTGGTCGCCGGGTATCGAGGCAATGGCGACGCCCGTCAATACGCATAAGCTCGCTACTAATATTGTTAGATAGTCCTTTAAGCACGTGGGCATCCTGCTTCTCACACTAATGCGTTACGTTTTGCCATCTCGATGAGTTCTACCAGGGAGCCGGCCTTGAGTTTTTGCATGAGTCTTTTTTTATAAGTGCTAACCGTCTTGTTGCTGAGGAACATGCCCTTGGCAATTTCCTTGTTGGTCCTGCCTTGGGCAAACAACTGCAAGACCATGAGTTCGCGATCATTGACCGCTTTGAATAACTCCAACTCGGCAAAACGTATGTCATCGCCCCGTACCGGATTCAAGGCTTCGCTGGGGAAGTAGTTGTATCCGGATAAAACGGCCTTGATCGCACTGACCAGTTCGCTGAGGTCTTCCTGCTTGCAGACGTAGCCTGAGGCACCCGATTGCATGCAACGAACCCCAAAGAGCGTCGGGCACTGGGCTGTCAGCACCAGGGTTTTCAGGGGGATGCCCATCGCATTGAAACGGGCGAGAACTTCCAGTCCGTCCAGTTTTGGAATACTGATGTCGAGGATGATCAGGTCCGGCATGCATTCGCGAACCATCTGCATGGCATCGACCCCGTTATCCGTTTCCCCCACGACCTTGTAGCCTTCATGTTCCAGCAACATTCTGACGGCCAGGCGAATGACGGGGTGATCGTCGACAATAAAAACGGAGTTCATAATCAAATCCCATACGTGCGCAAATAAAGCGCGCACCTTAGCTCAGATAAGTGAGTGGCCGCATGAAGGGACAGGCTTGCGACTGCATTATCGGAGTATTCCTACATGTAAGAAGGCATCGGCCTACGAGCCAACTAGGTTGTCAGTAAGCTAGTTACAACTGAGTAGGCCGATTAGTTACGTGTACTTCAATCCGGTCTGTGTCAGAAGTGTCTTTCAAGCGCTGACTGTTGGGGGATGCCCGCTGCTGGCTGCTCGGCAAGTAGCGCCAGTAGTCGGTTGAAGTCCGGCTGTTGCAACGGTTTGATCAAGTACCCCAGCAACGGAAGTTTGCCTACCCGTGCGCGGTGCTCCAGCGCTTCGAGTTCACGGGTAGTCAGGCTGCTGAGCAGGATCGCCTGGCGAATCATCCCCTGATGGTGGGCGACACTGATCAGGTCCAGGCCGGGGAGGTCGGGCAGGCATTGGTCGCAAATAAGCAGATCGACGGGGGAGGAGGCCTGTTCCAGTTGCGCCAGGGCGTCCTTGGCATTGGTCGCAGTGGCCAGGCAGGTGGCACCGAAGCTTTGCAGCAGGCATTGGGTTGCCTTGAGCTGAAAGGGGTGATCTTCCACCAGTAAAATGCGCAGATCATGTTGTGACATATTATTTTCCATGCAAAAGAACTTGCCCGTGCCGAGCTTGAGCAGGTCCCTGTTGAAGTATCGGCATTCCGTTTGCCGTACAGGAGATCTATTTAGTAAGCGGCGACTCCGTTGTGTCGAGCGGAGATGTTGCGATTATTCCGCGATAATGCCGAACAATCGATCAGCATTCTCTGTATAGGCTGTAGGGCGATTCGCGGCGGGTAGAAATTCATCAGCCATCACAGACGTGTCGGTCTTTCACGCAGAAAAGTCCTACGTTAAAGACCGACCATTCACTAGTGACGAGAGCGTCCTGTAAGTTCCAGTGCCATTTCGCTGGCATAGCTGTCGGTCATCCCGGCGATGAAGTCGATCATGCGCAGGAATGAAGTGTGCAGCGGTCCGTCGGCGCGCGGGGCGTTATTGCCGAGCAGGTCGAGGATGCGTCGGTTCTTGAAGGAAGGCGTGCGCCCGCCATGTTGTTCCAGGGCCGCGCCACAGAACGCATTGAGCAATATTTCCAGGGTGGTGTAGGCGCCGATTTCGTGCAGGGTCTTGCGCTTGTCCTGGAAGATTTTCTTGCGCGCCATGTCTTTGGCATTGAGCACGCAGCGTTTGGCCGGGCCGTGCATGTGTTCAACCAGGTCGCCGTGCAACGTGCCGGCCAGCAATGCCTCCTGCTGTTCTACGAACGCCCGGGCCGCCGCGTTGGTCAGGTGTTCGATGGCCTTGCCGCGCAGGATCGCCAATTTGCGTCGGCGCGAATCCAGAGGCCCCAGTTGGCGATAGGTTTCCGGTAGATCATCGCCCACCAGATCGAGCAACAGCGATTCGACCTCGGCGTATTCCAGCAACTCCATTTCCAGGCCATCTTCCAGGTCAATCAAGGCGTAGCAGATGTCGTCGGCGGCCTCCATCAAGTACACCAATGGGTGGCGCGCCCAGCGTTGGTCCTCGATCTGAGGCAGGCCGAGCTTGTGGGCAATCTGCTCCAGTAACGGCAATTCACTCTGATAGCAGCCGAATTTGTGCTTCTTGTAACCCAGCGAGTCGGCATGGCGGGCGGTCCACGGGTATTTCAGGTACGTGCCCAAGGTGGCGTAGGTCAGCCGGGTACCGCCTTCGAACTGGTGATATTCGAGCTGGGTCAGTACCCGGAAGCCCTGGGCGTTGCCTTCGAAGTTGAGAAAGTCGTTGCCCTCGGCCTCGCTCATCGCATCGAGCCAGCCGCGCCCGGCGGCTTGCTGGAACCAGTGGCGGATGGCGTCTTCGCCAGAGTGGCCGAACGGTGGGTTGCCGATGTCGTGGGCCAGGCAAGCCGATTGCACCACCATGCCCAGGTCGCTGGGCTCGCACCAGTCCGGCAGCGCGTTACGAATGGTTTCGCCGACGCGCATGCCCAAGGAGCGGCCGACGCAGCTGACTTCGAGCGAGTGGGTCAAGCGTGTATGGATATGGTCGTTGCTGGTGACCGGGTGCACTTGGGTCTTGCGCCCCAGGCGGCGGAAGGCGCCGGAGAAAATGATGCGGTCATGGTCTTTGTGGAAAGGACTGCGCCCCAGCTCTTGCGGGCTGTGCAGCGGTTTTCCGAGGCGTTCGCGGGTAAGCAGGGTATGCCAATCCAAGGCAGGTCACTCCGTACGATGACTGATGCCCTAGCTTCGGGGTTCGCGCCGGCCCCTGCAAGCGTAAAACTACAGCCCGGCGGCGTCGATATCGATCAGCAGCAGGCGCTCGCCGTTATCGAAAAATTGCCCGGCGGTCAGGCAATACTGATTGCTGGTGGCATCGCGGTAGGTGTTGGACAGGGTCAGGCGTCGCTCGTCCCAGCCTTCGGCGAGCAAGTGATAGAAGTACGGCCGCCAGGACCAGTTGTGGCCCAGGTACCGGGTGTCCGCTTCCCAGCCATTGTTGCGCCACTCAAGGTTGGGCGTCAGTTGGGTGCCATGGCGGTCGCACTGATAAAACCGTAGCAGCCAGGGAAAGGCATCCAGTTGCGGCAACTCGCTCAGTGGCGCCTGTGCCTTGGCCCAGGCCTGGAGGATGCTCATCAGTTCGCTGAGTTGCTGGCGCATGAGCATCAGCCGCCCGCGCTCGCTTAATTTCTGTTTTACATAGCGTTCGCGCAACGCCGCGAACCGCTCGACAAATGCATCGGCGGCGAAGAAGTCCTGTTGCGCCCGGGCGAACAGGAAGCCCTGGACGTAGCGCGAACCGCACTCCAGGGCAAAATTCAGTTCGGCTTCGGTTTCCACCCCTTCGGCAATGATCCAGCAACCGGTTTTCTCGGCCATCTGCGCCAGGGCCTTGACCACATCGCTGCTGGGACCGCCGCGAGCGGCAGCCTGGAACAGGCGCATGTCGAGCTTGAGAATGTCCGGCTGCAGGGCCAGGACCCGGTCGAGTTGCGAATAGCCGGCACCGAAATCGTCGATGGCAATGCGCGCCCCGGCCTGGCGGTAGCGCGCCACCACTTCCGCCAGACGCTGGCTGTTGCCCCCCAGTTCGGTGATCTCGAAGACGATGCGCTGCGGGTCGACGCCATGGCGAATCAGTTGCTTGAGACTCGGCAAGGGTTGTTCCGGGCGCAGGCGGCTAATCCAGCGCGGCGACATGTTCAGGCTCAGGAACCAGTCGCCGGGGGCCTCATGCAAGCGGCTCAAGGCGTTGTCGCGAATCTGCCGGTCGAGGCGACGCAGCGCGATCGCGGGTGTGCGCGGATCGGCGAACAGCGGCCCGACCGACGTCAGCTGCCCATCGGCCTGGCGCAGGCGACCCAGTGCTTCAACCCCGGCGATACGGCCGGTGGCGGTATCGATAAACGGTTGAAAGCAGGCGAGCGGTTGCCCGTCGATCACGAGGCCTCCTTAGTAAGGTCTTGTTCTTGAGATATCCGGCCGCGGGGTAGGCAGGCAGAATCGGACCGCTTGGTAAGCGATCCGGTCTACGGTTGTTGCAAGAATGCAGCCAGCTTCAGCCGGCCGCGAGCGGTGGGGTCAAGGTTTGCGCGAAGCACCCTGCATGGCCAATTTGAGCAACGGCAGCAGACTGGTGCCCAAGCGGACCAGGCGCGTAAGTCCACCGACGCCACCGCCCTTGGCGCCCTTGCCCGTCAGGAAACCCAGCAGCGTAACCGCAGCCACGCCCCACAGCGGCGCGTGCTTGATGCCTAAGCCATCATGGAAGTTCTGGGTCATGCCGCGCACGCGATGCAAAGGCTGCATCAGTTGTTGGGATTCGTGACGGATTTCCTGGCGGTGCATTTCCATGCGCAGGCGAATCAACGCCTTGCGCATTTCCCGGCGGGACAGGTTTTGGCCGATCTCTGGCAGGCTCATGGCAACAGACGCTCCCTGTCATTGGCCAGCTCTTCGAGCGTGCCGTGGAACGGTGAGGATTCATCGAAAATCGCGGCGCGCAAGCGCATCGCACAGAACACCGCAGCCAGGGTATAGAACACACAGAGCCCGACGATGCCGGCCAGTTTGTAGGTGTCCCACAGCAGGATCAGCACCAGCGTCGACAGCCCGACCAGTAGCAGCAAGGCGAACACCAATGCGAGTCCGGCGAACAGCAGCAGGCTTACGGTACGGGCTTTTTGCTCCTGCAACTCGATGCCGAATAACTCGACATGACTGTGCAGCAACCCCAGGACAGCGGCGCCCAGGCGCCGCGACGAAGAACTTGGACCGGTCGCGCCGGCGTCTCCGATAGCCATATCAGCGCCGCGTGGCCAGGAGGCCGATCAGGAAACCCACGCCCGCGGCGATGCCGATGGATTGCCATGGGTTGGCCTGGACGTAGTCTTCAGTGGCGGCAACGGCGGCGGCACCGCGCTCGCGCAAGGAGTCTTCGGTCAACTTCAGGGTTTCACGGGCACGAAGCAGGCTTTCATGAATCTGACTGCGCAATTCATCCGCCTGATCGCCGGCCAGTGTGGCGGTGTGTTCGAGCAAGCGTTCGGTGTCGCTGACCAGCGTTTGAAAATCGTCCATCAGGATTTCTTGAGCAGTCTTTGCCTGGATGCGGGCCATGGGGGGAATCTCCTTAAGTGACTTCTTGAGCGTTCGAGTATGGGCGTTGCGTGAAGGTTCAGTGCAAATGCCTGGTACAACTTTTGCTATGTCGTGGTGCGTCGAGCCGCGGTGATGCGCCGTTGCTGGGCATCAACCCAAAAAAATAAATAGCCAAGGTCCAACCGCACGCACAGATGCGGGCGCCGATTTGATTCATCAAGTGTTGTGCGCCAAACCGGTTCGATGCCACGGTCGAAGGGCAAGAGTCGGGTGCATCTTGGTACGCGAATCGCGCGCATGAACTGCTTTGGTGCCTTTTTTCCCGCTTTCAGGTCTGCCCACTCCATGGAAAATATGCAAAGCGCTGTGGACACTCTGATCCATAGCTCCGATACCTTGTTCATCCTGATCGGTGCCGTCATGGTCTTGGCCATGCACGCCGGTTTCGCATTTCTGGAAGTCGGCACCGTTCGGCAAAAGAACCAGGTCAATGCCTTGTCGAAAATCCTCAGTGATTTCGCAGTGTCGACGCTGGCCTATTTCTTTATAGGCTACTGGATTTCCTACGGCGTGACGTTCATGCAACCGGCGGCGGTGATCAGCGCGGATCATGGCTACGGCCTGGTGAAATTTTTCTTCCTGCTGACCTTCGCGGCGGCGATCCCGGCGATTATCTCTGGCGGCATCGCCGAGCGCGCGCGGTTTGTGCCGCAATTGTGCGCGACCGCGCTGATCGTCGCCTTCATTTACCCGTTTTTTGAGGGGATGGTGTGGAACGGTAATTTCGGTCTGCAAGCCTGGTTGCTGGAGCGCTTTGGCGCGGGCTTCCATGATTTTGCCGGTTCCGTGGTGGTGCATGCCATGGGCGGCTGGCTGGCCTTGGCGGCGGTGTTGTTGCTGGGACCGCGCCAGGGACGTTATCGCGAAGGGCGACTGGTGGCGTTCGCGCCGTCGAGCATTCCTTTTCTGGCGCTGGGTTCGTGGATTCTGATTGTCGGCTGGTTCGGCTTCAACGTGATGAGCGCCCAGACGCTCCAGGGTGTCAGCGGCCTGGTAGCCGTCAACTCGCTGATGGCCATGGTCGGCGGCACCATGGCGGCGCTGGTGGTCGGGCGCAACGACCCGGGCTTTCTGCACAATGGTCCGCTGGCCGGGCTGGTGGCAATCTGCGCCGGGTCCGACTTGATGCACCCGGTGGGCGCGTTGCTCACGGGTGCCATCGCCGGTGCGCTGTTTGTCTGGTGTTTTACTGCCGCCCAAGGCAAATGGAAAATCGACGATGTGCTGGGCGTCTGGCCGCTGCACGGTCTGTGCGGGGTCTGGGGGGGCGTAGCCTGCGGGATTTTTGGCCAAAGCGCGTTGGGTGGACTCGGTGGTGTGAGCCTGATCAGTCAGTTGCTCGGCACCGCACTGGGTGTGCTGATCGCCCTCGCGGGCGGCTTCGCGGTGTACGGCGTGATCAAGGTCCTGCATGGCCTGCGTTTGAGCCAGGAAGAAGAGTATTACGGCGCGGACCTGTCGATTCACAAGATCGGCGCGGTCAGCCAGGATTGAGCCTGCGCCGGCCTCGGCCGGGCCTTGGGTCGACGGCGGTTTTCCCTCGGCCTAGAATGACCTTTCCCTTTTTTTGCGGTTTGTCGTCATGCCTCCTGAATGCCAGCTGTTCGGTACCCTGGGTTGCCATCTCTGCGAGGTGGCGGAAGCGCAACTGATGCCGTTGGTCGAACACGGCCTGATGGTGGAGCTGGTGGATATTGCCGAGGACGAGCGTTTTGTCGAGGCGTACAGCCTGCGGATCCCGGTGCTGCGGCGGGTCGACACGGGCGCCGAACTGGATTGGCCCTTCGATGAAGCGCAGATCGTGACCTTCCTGCGTTAACTCAACCCTTGGCGCCTGGCGGAATATTCGGTTACTGTATGTGTATACAGTAAATCGAGGCGTGTGCCGATTCATCGGCTCGACGCTCCGTCAGAGGGAATGTCACGTGGTCAATGTCGAACAATTAAAGAGCAGCGTAAACCGGATGTCCGCTGACGTGGTGCGCGAGGCGGTCATCGAATTGCGCCTGGATGGCCTGGTCACCGAAGGCAAGACCCCGTTCAACAAATTGCACTTCAACACCTGCTTTGCCGAGATCGAAGCCTTGTTCCAGCGCGCCGGTTACCACCGGCAATTGGATGTAGTCGGTTACCAAGGCCTGTTGTATGCGCTTTATGATCCGCTGCGCTGGGAGGCCGTCGACGTGTTGCGCTGGCTGAAGGAGTTCACCGAGGCCGCCGCCAAGCCGGATTCGATCACTGCCTGACGCACAATCTTTCCCTAGGCTGCGTTTCGGTGCTGTTGGATAATGCCGCCCTGCATTAAGGGTCAGAGCATTCGTATGTCCACTTCGTCGTTTACCGCCGCGCGCACCCAGGCGAGCACTTTGTACCTCCCGCCAGGGCCTTGGCAGACGGTGCTTGATTGCCTGTGCGACCACTTCCGTGCCATTGGCCGTGAGCAGTGGCTGGACCGCATCGCCCGGGGCCGGGTGCTGGACGCCGACGGGGCGCCGATCGCGCTGGACCTGGCGTACAAGGAAGGTCTGCGCATCCATTATTTTCGCGAAGTGCCCGACGAAAAACCGATCCCGGTGCTGGAGTCGATCCTGTATGCCGACGAGCATCTGGTGGTGGCGGACAAACCGCATTTCCTACCCGTGACGCCAGCCGGCGAATACGTCGAGCAGACCCTGCTGCGGCGGTTGATCCGTCGCCTCGACAATCCGAACCTGGTGCCACTGCACCGAATTGACCGGCACACCGCCGGCTTGGTGCTGTTCTCGGCCAACCCGCAAAGCCGCTCGGCGTACCAGTCGCTGTTCCCGACGCGGGCCATCGAAAAACGCTACGAAGCCATTGCCCCGGCCTTGCCGAACTTGAGTTTTCCACAGGTCCACAAAAGTCGCTTGGCCGAGGGCGAGCCGTTCTTCCGCATGCAAGAGGGGGCCGGCATAGCCAATACCGAAACCGCTATTGAAGTTCGCGAGAAGAACGGTGGGCTGTGGCGCTATGGGCTGTATCCGGTGACGGGCAAAAAGCATCAGTTGCGGGTGCACATGGCGGCGCTGGGGGCGGGCATCTGCAACGACCCGTTCTACCCCGAAGTGCTCAAGGACGCCCCCGATGATTTCGCTCGTCCGCTGAAACTGTTGGCACAGGGCTTGAGGTTCGTGGACCCGATCAGTGGGCAAGTCCGAGAATTCGCAAGCACCCTGACCTTGCAGTGGTGAGACATCGCCCATAAAAAAGCCCGCGTCTTGGCGCGGGCTTTTTGTATCGGGTCGCGGGTCAGGATCACAGATCCTTGACGGTACGAACCTGATCCTTGTTGATGCGGGTTTGCTTGCCATCCAACTGTTCGAACTCGTAGAAACCGGTGTCCTTATCGAAATTAGGAGTGTCGACAGCCTGGATTTCGCGACCGTCATTCAGAGTGATCACAGTAGGCGATGCGCAACCGGCGAGGGTAGCCAGGCCCAATGCGAGCATGAAGGTGCCGAGGGTCCGATGAGTCATGGTGTTTCTCCGTCAATGAATTCTGTGGTTACTGAGGCTGTAGACGTATACCGCGGGCGCAAGTTCCTTAGCTAGTGTCACTCTGACACGCTGTTAGCCAGGTTTAACAACTCCGGGGTGTTCAGGTTAGCCAGGCGCGGATCGTTTTCCGGACACTGCAACGCCGAGGCGTGGAGGTTGCGCATGACCCGACCGGGGCTGCGTTCGCCTTGGGCCCAGGCCGCTTCGAAGGCGCCGGCCAACGCCACGGGGATGATACACAGCAACGGCTCCCAATGATCGCCTTGGCGCAACATCAACGGTCGGTCAGGGTGCTGGAATGCGGTTTCGCGCATGCTGACCAACAGTTCGGCGGTGATGCACGGCACATCGCAAGGCAGCACCAGCAAATAGTCATGTCGGGCAGCTTTCAAGCCGGCGCGAATACCGGCCAGCGGACCGGGAAAGTCGCCCTCGTCGTCGTGAACCAATTGGTCGGCATAGACCGCGTATTTATCCAGATTGCGATTGCAGGAGACGATCAAGTCATCGCTCAAGGGCCGCGCCCGCCGGTGCAGGTGGGCAATCAACGATTCGCCCTGCCATTGCAGCAAACCCTTGTCCTGGCCGCCCATGCGCTGGCCGCGACCGCCGGCCAGGAGCAGAATGGAACAGGCGGGCAGCGAGCTGCTCGAGGTCATGGCAGGACTCCTTTTGGGCGGCGAAAAATCGAGGCGCTGTGATATAACACCGGGCTGTTTCTCCTACAACTGGAAGAGCCTATGAAAGCCAAGGCTGATGTACCTTTCGCACCGCTCAACATCGCGGTGCTGACAGTCAGTGACACCCGTACCCTGGAAACCGACACCTCCGGTCAGACCTTCGTCGATCGGCTGACAGCGGCTGGCCATAACCTGGCCGAGCGGGTGTTGCTTAAAGATGACCTGTACAAAATCCGTGCGCAAGTTGCGCACTGGATCGCCGAGGATGTCGTGCAGGTGGTGTTGATTACCGGCGGCACTGGCTTCACCGGTCGCGACAGCACGCCGGAAGCGGTCACGTGCTTGCTCGACAAGCAGGTCGATGGCTTCGGCGAATTGTTCCGGCAAATCTCCGTGGCGGACATCGGCACCTCCACCGTGCAGTCCCGGGCATTGGCAGGATTGGCCAACGGCACCTTGGTGTGCTGCCTGCCGGGGTCGACCAACGCGGTGCGCACCGGCTGGGACGGAATCCTGGCGGAACAGCTGGATTCGCGGCATCGCCCGTGCAATTTCGTGCCTCATCTGAAACAGGCGGCCCCTTGTGAATCCCGCGGGTAAGCCCGGCAAGACCGGCAGTTTGATGGCGGTTGAAGTCGCCTTGGCCCGACTGCTGGAAATGGCCGAGGCCGCGCCGATTGTCGAGCGTGAACAACTGACGCTGGCGCAGGCCGAAGGGCGGGTGCTGGCGGAGGACTTGATCTCGACGCTTGACCTGCCACCATGGCCCAACAGCGCCATGGACGGTTATGCCTTGCGCTTGGCGGATTGGACCGGCGAGCCATTGCCCGTCAGCCAGAAGATCTTCGCTGGCCAGGCCCCTGAGCCGCTGCAACCGGGTACCTGCGCGCGGATTTTCACCGGAGCCCCGGTGCCTGCCGGCGCCGATTGCGTGGAAATGCAGGAGAACGCTGAAATCCTCGATGATCAACGGGTGCGGTTCATCGAGACCATGACCGTGGGGGATAACATTCGGCCGCAAGGTCAGGAAACCACGGTCGGCGAACTGATTCTTGGTGCGGGCACGCGCCTGGGACCTATCGAGTTGGGCCTGGCGGCTTCCCTCGGTTGCGCGGAATTGGCGGTGGTGCGCAAAGTACGGGTCGCGGTGCTGTCGACCGGTGATGAACTGGTCGAAGCGGGCGTTGGCCTGGGCCCTGGCCAGATCTACAACAGCAACCGCGTATTGCTTTGCAGTTGGTTGCAACGCTTGGGCTGCGAGGTCATTGATGGCGGGATCCTCGCCGATGACCTGGAGTCCACGCGCCGCCGGCTCGGGCAATTGCAGGACGTGGACCTGATCCTCTCCACCGGCGGTGTATCGGTGGGTGAAGCGGATTTCCTGGGCATCGCCTTGCGTGAAGAAGGCGAGCTGAGTTTGTGGAAGTTGGCGATCAAGCCGGGGAAACCGTTGACCTTCGGGCATTTTCGCGGGGTGCCGGTGATCGGCTTGCCGGGCAATCCGGCGTCGACCCTGGTGACCTTCGCGCTGCTGGCGCGGCCCTATCTGCTGCGTCGCCAGGGCGTCGCCGAGGTCGAGCCGCTGAAGATCCAGGTTCCAGCAGGATTCGTCTGGCCCAAGGCGGGCAATCGCCGGGAGTACTTGCGGGGTCGCCTGGAAAACGGGCGCGCGATCATCTATCGGAATCAGAGTTCTGGCGTCCTGCGTAGCGCAGCCTGGGCTGAAGGCCTGGTCGAGGTCATGGAAGAGCGCACCTTGGTCGAAGGTGACGGGGTGGGCTTCATTCCGCTCAGTGAAGTGCTCGGCTGACGGCCAGGGCCCTTGCTCTAGTGCCAGGCCCGTTATGACGGGCCCGGCGACCGGCCTTCAGGGCGTCAGCATGGAAACAACCTGATCGAAGCGACTGTTCGCGATCCAGCCCAGCAAGCCGATGATCACCGTGGCGACCCCGGTTGAATAGGCAATCCGGTGTTTGATGGATTTGACGTCACCCCTGACTTCGTCCATGTCTCGACGGATGTACTTGAGGTGGGTTTCCAGTTCTACGACGCGAGGTTCCATGTTGTCTGCTCCGGTAGGTTGGCCATGAGTCGTGGAGTCAGCCTGCGGAGCATGGTCGTCCTTGAAAGGCGCCACTCGGCTGAGCGGTGATCTGAGTTCATGACCGATCATGTCGACCACCGACTGTTGTATAGCCTGTGCAAGTGGCCCACGGTTGCCTGGGCATTGCGCGTTTAATGGCCTTGGAGGCGCATTCATCCATGTGCTTAACATCCCTGTTCAGTGTTGGTTCTGACGAGTGCCGCGCCAAAATGGCCGGCCACCCAAAGGTCTCTCATTCCCACACAACGGTCAATTGAGCTAATTCAGCACGATCTGTAAGAAAAGTTACACCTGCCTGAAGGCTCGGCGTCGGCGGCCATTCGGGCGCGGGTCGATCCAATTAATTTGCGCTCCGCATGGCTTTTTCAGGGCGCTGCGTGGTCAACCTTGCTCAAGGATCTTTTTCGGTGGGAGTGAACCTATGGCTGAACGCAAAGCGATGTTGATCCTGCACGGCAAGCAGGCCCTCAATGAAGAGGTCCGCGCGGCCGTCATAGCCAAGCGCGAGCAAGGCTGGGAACTGACTGTGCGCCTGACCTGGGAAGCCGGCGATGCCCAACGACTGGTCGAGGAAGCGCTAGCAGCGGGCTACACCCGGCTGATTGCCGGCGGCGGGGATGGCACCTTGCGCGATATCGCCGAGGCGATGGCCTTGAAGTCGACGGACGCCAGCCTGGTGATGTTGCCGTTGGGAACGGCGAACGATTTCGCCCGTGCCGCCGGGGTTCCATTGGAGCCGGCGGCGGCCCTCGACTTGCTGGATCTTGAGCCGCGGGCGATCGATCTGGGGGAGGTGGGCGGGCAGATCTTCCTGAACATGGCCACCGGTGGTTTCGGCAGTCAGGTGACGGCGAACACCTCGGAGGACCTGAAGAAGATCCTCGGTGGCGCGGCCTATCTGTTCACCGGTTTGACCCGTTTCAGTGAGTTGCATTCGGCGTATGGCGAACTGCAAGGCCCGGATTTTCACTGGCACGGTGATCTGCTGGCCCTGGGCATCGGTAATGGCCGTCAGGCCGGCGGTGGTCACCTGTTGTGTCCCGACGCTGTGGCGGATGACGGCTTGCTGGACATCAGCATCCTGCCCGCGCCGCAAGAGCTGGTGGGCACCTTGCGCGATCTGCTGGCGGATGGCTGGGGGATCGGCAATATGTTTGTGCGAGCGCGGCTGCCGTGGGTCGAGATCAAGGTTTCCGAGGGGCTCTACATCAACCTTGACGGTGAGCCGCTGCAGGGCGACAGCCTGCGCTTCACGGCACGGCCAGGGGCGTTGCAGGTGCATTTGCCCCAGGGCTCGCCCTTGCTCGGCGAGTCAGGCGTGACTAGTCATCAAGGCTGATGATCTGTTCGCGCACGGCAAACAGCACCAGGCCGGCGACATCATAGATCTGCAGGCGCTTCATGATTTGCGAGCGGTGGGTTTCCACGGTTTTGATGCTCAGGGCCAGGCCCTGGGCGATTTCCCGGGTGGATTTGCCGCGCACGATCAGCCGCAGGATTTCCAGTTGGCGCGCGGTCAGGTTGTGGGTCTCGGCGAGTTCGGGCTGGGTTTTCTGCGCGCGGGTCAGGGCCTGGTTGATCACTGTGTGCGCAATGGCCGGACTCAGGTAGCGTTCGTTATTGCGCAGGGCCTCCAGCGCGTGTTCGAGTTCGGTCGCCGTGGTGTCCTTGAGCAAATAGCCGTGGGCGCCGGATTCCAGCGCCTGCATGATCAGCGCCGGATCGGTGTGCATCGACAGAATCAGCACCTTGCTGTGCGGGCGAGTGCGCTTGAGTCGTTGCAATGCGTCGAGACCACTGGTTTCCTTCATGGAAATATCCAGCAAGACAATATCCGGCGACAGCTTCTCGACCATCTCCAGCAACTGCGAGCCGTCATTGGCTTCGCCGATCACCGCGTAACCGGGAATATCCAGGACCAGGGCACGCACGCCGGCCCTGATGAGCGAGTGGTCATCCACCAGCAGTAAGTTACAAGTCAATGCATAACCTTAGGGGTACTGGCCCGCTCCAGGGCACGGGGTGCCCAAGGGAAGAGTGCTTCGATTTGCGTACCTTTGCCCGGCTCGCTGGTCACGGTCAAGGTCCCGCCCAATTGTTCGATTCGTTCCGCCATGCCGGCCATGCCCCGTTGCCCTTCGCGCCCCGGGTTGTCCGCGGGAGCGAAGCCCTGGCCATCATCGGCGATGTGCAGGCTCAAGCCTTCTGGCAGGCGCTGCACGCGCACCAGCAGGTTGCTCGCCTGGGCATGCCGGAGGATGTTGGTCACGGCTTCCTGGGTGATGCGGAACGCCGCCACCGCCATTTCTTCCGGCAGGCCGGTCAATCGCTGATGGCATTCCAGGCTCCAGTGCACGGAGGTGTTGGCCAGCGTCTTGAGCAGATGAGCGCGCAGACTGGCTTCCAGGCCCAGGCTGGTGAGCTGGCGCGGATTGAGGATCGCCGACACGTCGCGCACTTTGGCCAGGGTTTCTTCCAGGGTTTCGCACAGCACCGAACACTGGGCCTGCAACTCTTCCGGCATGCGGCGCTTGAGCCATTCGCTTTGCAGTTTGGCGGCGGTCAGCAACTGGCCAATGTCATCGTGCAGTTCGCGGCTGAGGCGATGGCGCTCGTTCTCCTGGACTTCCAGCAGGCGATCGGCCAGTTCCTGCGGCTGAAAGTTGATCGAGGTGCGCGACAGGCGATGTTGCAACCAGACGCAGGCCACGGCGGTCAGGTTCAACAGCAGCAGGCTCAAGGGCCAGTTCCGGGAAATCTGGTAGATCAACAGGCTGCCCACGGCCGAACAACTGCAAAGCACCAGGATGAATCGGCGTGCGCTGGTTTGGGAGAGGGGCCAAGTGATCAATGACTTGAGGCTGGCGTACATAGCGGATGGAGCCAATGAATGTTCGCTGCGGGCAGACCGGTCAGAGGGTATGACGGTCCCTGTGGGCAAAATGTGGGGCTTGAATAAATGAATTCAAGTCGGCTGAGTTTTTTATCACAAAGAACCACGCATGACGGTCGGAACGGATTCTATTTGCAAACATCAGGTGATTAATTGAGCCAACTAACGGCCGGCATATTACCACTTAACATACCGTTGGTCGCGTTGACTTATATGTCTGGCGGGTCAGGAAATACGTTTTTCGTGCGTTATGTCTCAAACACAAAAGTACGATCAAAACCGTGTTTTTTATTTAAAGGATTGAGTTTGTCGCGATGGAATAAATAGCACGGCCTGGCGACAGTAAGTCGCTCAAGTTGCGATTCATCGATGAGCGAATCCTTGATGCGGGCGTCGGCGCGTCAAGCGCCGGTCAGGCCTGCCGCTCCGCGTAGGTGACCAGCGTGAATGGCCTGGATTTGGCCAGTGGCTGGAACTGCGTCTGGCCGACCTGGAAGGCGAAGGCCTCGATCAACGACGTTTGCTCGCTGTTATCCAGGCCCAGTTGGCCGGTGCGCTGGTCGATCAATTCCAGCTGCCACGCCATCAGCGTGAAGCAATCCTTCAGCGCGGTCAGGGCCTGGTCGTGTAGCTCCAGCTGCGTGTGGCTCAGCAGGCTGTGGATGTGCAGGGAGAACTCGGAAACCGCTTCCAGCGCCAGCGCGTCGGCCTTGTTGGCGAGCTTGAGCAGCGTGCTGAGCATGCAGTCGATGGCGTCCTTGTCGTTGCTGATCAGCTGTAGATGGCTGAGGCATTCTTCGGACTTCGCCAGCAGCGTTTCAGCTTCGACCAGAAACTCGGGAAGGCGCTGATGCCATTCTTTGCGATCGTTCGGCATGCTTATCTCCACAACGTCATGTCAGGTGATGGAAGGGCACGAGTGGCGAGGAGGGCACGAGGAGAGCGGGTGGTAACCCAACGGCACGGAGCAACGGGCTCTCCGACCTGTATGCAGGCGGGAGAACTCGAGAGGTTGGATGGCCACTTTCCTGCGATCGCACACAAAAGCCTGACTCCGTTCATGCAATGAGAATGGCGTCACATTAATGGCTATTGGATATTGCGAATATCAGGTCGGGCCTGATTGTTGATAGGGGAATCCCTTACGCGGGGGAACCAACCGACTTAATAAAGGTCGTGCGGTTGGAAATAAAGCGAGTGAAATCATATGGCCAGTAAAGCATGATGTTAATGTGACATCAATGCCTGACCATGGCATTTTTATCGAGGGTCAAGCTCCGGCCATGACCGCCGATAACCTTCTTTAGTGAATTCATCCCGAACACGCCCAGGAGTCATTAATGGCCGGCATTCTCGACACGGTAGACCAACGTACGCAACTGGTGGGTGAGAATCGCCTCGAAATACTCATGTTTCGCCTGGCCGGGCGGCAATTGTTCGCGATCAACGTGTTTAAAGTGCAGGAAGTGTTGCAACTGCCCAAGTTGACGCTGATGCCGCAGCGCCACCCGTTCGTTTGCGGCGTGGTCAACCTGCGGGGCCAGACCTTGCCGGTGATCGACTTGTCGCAAGCCATCGGCATGCGTCCGCTGGTCCCCGGCCCGAACAGCACCATTATCGTCACCGAGTACAACCGCTCGGTGCAAGCCTTCCTGGTGGGCGGCGTCGACCGCATCGTCAACATGAACTGGGAAGCCATCCTGCCACCACCGACCAGCGCTGGCCGCCAGCATTACCTGACCGCCATCAGCAAGGTCGACGACCAGTTGGTGGAAATCATCGATGTGGAAAAAGTCCTGGCGGAAATCGTCCCCTACAACGCCAAGGTTTCCCGCGAGAAACTCGAAGACCCGGTGCTCGAACGGGCCCGTGGCCGCGAAGTGCTGCTGGTGGATGACTCCAACGTGGCCCTGTCGCAACTGCGCGACACCCTCGGGCAGTTGGGGGTGAAGATGCACATCGCCAGCGACGGCCTCAAGGCCCTGAACATGCTCAAGGCCTGGGCCGATACCGGCGTGCACATGACTGACAAGTTGCTGATGGTGTTCACCGACGCCGAAATGCCGGAAATGGACGGCTATCGCCTGACCACCGAAATTCGCAACGATCCGCGTCTGCGTGGCCTCTATGTGGTCTTGCACACTTCGTTGTCCGGCAGTTTCAACGACTCGATGGTGAAGAAGGTCGGCTGCGACAACTTCCTCTCCAAATTCCAGCCGGACAAACTGGTCGATGTCGTGCGCCAGCGCCTGATGCTCGACGCCGTGCCAGCCTGAGTGAGTTCACAGCCAGGCCCTGAACGTGGCTTTGATTCGGCGCGCCGGCTCGTATAGGGTGTCGGTTTTGCCCCCTCAGGAAGCAGGCCATGCTGCGTCTCAGCGCGCTTTACCGATACCCGTTGAAATCCGCCAAGGGTGAAACCTTGCACCAGGTCAGCCTGGATAAACTCGGCCTGGACGGGGATCGACGCTGGATGCTGGTGGACGAAGCCAGCGGCCGCTTCCTGACCCAGCGCGCCGTGGCGTCGATGAGTCAACTGTCGGCGCTGTGGAATGCCGAGGGCGGCTTGACCCTCGGCGCCCCCGGCCATCCGCCGATCGATATCGCCTTGCCGGCCAGCGACGCCGAACTGCGCGGCGTGACCATCTGGCGCGATACCTTGCGGGTGCCGGATGCCGGTGAGGCGGCGGCGGCCTGGGTCAGCCAGTTCATTGGCAAACCGACGCGGCTGGTGCAGGTGCCGCTGGATCGCGCCCGCACCACACAGGCCGGTTACGGCAAGGACGACGATCAAGTGGCCTTCGCCGATGGCTTCCCGCTGTTGCTGATCGGCCAGGCGTCCCTGGAAGACTTGTCGCAACGGGTCGGACGGCCGCTGGAAATGCTGCGCTTTCGGCCCAATCTGGTGGTGGAAGGCAGCGACGCCTATGCCGAGGATGGCTGGAAACGCATCCGCATTGGCGACGTCGAATTCCGCGTGGTCAAGCCGTGCTCCCGCTGCATCCTGACCACCATCGACCCACAGACCGGCGTACGCAGCGCAGACCGTGAACCTTTGGCGACCCTGCAAGGCTACCGCGCCCAGGAAGACGGGGCGATGTTCGGTCAGAACCTGGTCAATGACAGCAATGGCCGTGTCGAGGTCGGCATGCCGATCACGGTGCTGGAATAAACCGGGTTACCCCCATAAAAAATGCCCGTCTCGCAGGAGACGGGCATTTTTCATGGTGCAGGCGAAACCTGGGATCAGCCGCGGTATTCGCACAGGTAAGCGGTGTCGACCGCGACTTTCAGCTGGAACTTGCTGTTGGCCGGAACGTTGAACTGGCTGCCGGCGGCGAAGGTTTCCCAATCGGTGCTGTCGGGCAGCTTGACGGTCAGCGCGCCGGTGACCACGTGCATGATTTCCCGTTGGCTGGTGCCGAATTCGTATTCACCCGGAGCCATGACGCCGATGGTCGCCGGACCTTCAGCGGTGCCAAAGGCGATCGACTTGACGGTGCCATCGAAGTATTCGTTGACTTTAAACATGGGCGATTCCTCGAAAAGGGCTGAAAAAGGCCGGCCAGTATGCACAAGGGCTATTCTGCCGTCACCTTGCTAGAGAGGAAGAATCAGCGGTAACAGGCGGGCGGTATTGCGCGCATCTTCCAGTGCCCGGTGCTGCTGGCCGCTGAACTGCAAGCCCGCCAGTTGTAGCGCGCCATTGAGGCCCAAGGGGCGGTCGAGGCGCCGGGCCTTGGCGAATCGCTGTTTGAGGTTGAGGTGCGGCACCCGGCTGAGACCGCTGTCGAGATTGAGCGCCTGCCATTCCTGGACCAACTGCTGACGGTCGTAATCGCCCCAACTGGCCCAGGCTTGCAGGTCGGGTTGATGCGGCGCGAGCCAGCGCTCGAAGTCCGGCCAGACCTCGGTCAGCGGTGGCGCGCTGTCGATGTTGGCCTGGGTGATGTGGGTCAGTTCCCGGCAAAAAGGCGTCAGTACGGGGCGGCGCACGGGCTGTACGAAGCGCTGGAAGTGATCCTGCTCCCGCCCTTTACGGTCGACCAGGGTAGCGCCGATTTCGATAATTTCCATTTCAGCCACCGGCCAGCCGCCCTCATCGGTGGTGGCTTCCAGATCAATAACCAGCCAGTGAGGCATTGCCGTGTTCCTGGTATCCGCGTCCTGTTGGCTTGAGCGTAGCCAAACCCGGCGAATCCGCCTAGGCGCTTACTCCACCTCTAACAAAATCTGACGATTCTTGACCTGGTCGCCGATTTGCACCTGCAAGCGCTTGAGCACGCCGTCCATCCCGGCCTTGAGCGGATGCTCCATCTTCATCGCTTCAAGCACCACCAGCAGTTGACCCTTGCTGACCGGGCTGCCTTCGCTGACCAGCACATCGACAATCGCGCCGTCCATCGGCGCCTTGAGCGTGCCGGAACGTACGCTGGCCGTCGGGTCGACCGTCTGCGCCTGGGTGCGATCTTCCAGCAGCAGGCTGCCGGGCCGGGTGAACAACCACAGCTGTCCGGCGTCGAGGCGATAGGCGTGACGCTGGCGCACGCCGTCGACGTCCAGGCTGGCGTGGCGACCGTCGCCGTCGAATACCTGAACCTGAATCGTTTGCTCACCAATCTGTACCTGCCAAGGCACGTTGGGCGTCGCGGTCAGGGCCAGGTTCCACGTCTGATCCTCCAGGCCCAGGCGATAGGTCAGCGGCACGCTGGCGTTGTTGCGCCAGCCGGCCAGGGCCTGGGGCTGGGCCTGGCTGCGGTGGTAATGGAACAGAGCGGCGGCGATCGCCAGTTCGCGGTTGGACGGCACATGCGGATGCAAGCAAGGGTGATCGGAGAAATGCGTGGCGATGAACCCGGTGCTGAAGTCCCCGGCGACAAAGTCCGGATGGTCGAGCAGCGCCGCCAGCAAGCGCTGGTTGCCCTGCACCCCCAGCAGCACGCAGTCTTCCACCGCGCGCAGCAGCTTGCGCCGGGCGTCTTCGCGGCTGGCGCCGTGGGCAATCAGTTTGCCGAGCATCGGGTCATAGAACGGGCTGATGCGCTGGCCTTCGAGCAAGCCGTGGTCGAGGCGCACGCCGTGTCCCGACGTCGGTTCCCAGCCGTGGACGGTGCCGGTTTGCGGCAGAAAGCCTTGTGCCGGGTCTTCAGCATAAAGCCGCACTTCCATGGCGTGGCCGTTGAGCGTCACCTGATCCTGACGCAAGGGCAGCGGCAGCCCGGCGGCGACGTGCAGTTGCCAGGCCACCAGGTCCTGGCCGGTGATCATCTCGGTCACCGGATGCTCCACCTGCAAGCGCGTGTTCATTTCCAGGAAGTAAAACTGGCCACTGGCGTCGAGCATAAATTCGACGGTGCCGGCGCCGAAGTAATCCACCGCCCGACCGGCCTTCAGCGCGGCCTCGCCCATGGCCTGGCGCAGTTCGGCGGTCATCACCGGGCAGGGCGCTTCTTCGATGACTTTCTGATGGCGGCGCTGGATCGAGCAGTCCCGTTCGCCGAGGTAGACCAGGTTGCCGTGCTGGTCGCCGAACAGCTGGATTTCCACGTGGCGCGGCTCGATCAAGGCTTGTTCGAGAATCAGTTCGTCGCTGCCAAAGCCGTTCAGCGCTTCGGAGCGGGCGGTGCGCAGTTGCTCCAGCAAGTGCTCGGCGCTGTGCACCAGGCGCATGCCGCGCCCGCCACCGCCGGCGCTGGCCTTGATCATCAGCGGATAGCCGATGCGCTCGGCCTCGCGGCTGAGGGTCGCATCGTCCTGGTCGGCGCCCTGGTAGCCGGCGATGCACGGCACGCCGGCGGCGAGCATGGCGATCTTCGACAGGCGTTTGCTGCCCATCAGTTCGATGGCGGCGGGGCTGGGGCCGATGAAGGTGATCCCGGCCTCCTGACAGGCCTGGGCGAACTCGGCGTTTTCCGAGAGAAAGCCGTAGCCGGGGTGGATCGCGTCGGCGCCGGTGCGTTGGGCCGCCTCGAGGATCGCCGCGCTATTGAGGTAGGACTGCTGCACCGGCGCCGGACCGATGTTCACCGCTTCATCGGCCATCTGCACGTGCAGGGCCTGGGCATCGGCGTCGCTGAACACCGCTACGGTGCGATAGCCCAGGGCCTGGGCGGTGCGCTGGATGCGGCAGGCGATTTCACCGCGGTTGGCGATCAGGATTTTGCGGATGGCGGGCATCGTGGCTTTCCTTTAAATGTGCGGTGCATGGACGGGCCGCTTCGCGAGCAGGCTCGCTCCCACAGGGGGTTCGTGCGCGACGAATCTCCAGTGGCGGAGCGAGCCTGCTCGCGAAGCTTCTAAACAGCCCACCCCGGTTTACGCTTTTGCATGAAGGCCAAGGTGCCCTCGATGCCTTCCGCGCCGGCCACGGCTTTGCTGAACAGGTTGGCGGCTTCGTCGAGCAAACCCGCGGGCAGCGGCGGGGCGCTGTCGAGCAGCAGTTTTTTGGTCACGGCATTGGCTTCGGGCGCGCAACACAGCACGTGGGCCAGCACCTCATCGAGGCGTTCGGCCAAGGCCTGGGCGTCCTGTTCGACGAAGTGCACCAGCCCCAGGCGCTTGGCCTCGTGGCCATCGAAACGTGCGGCGGTGAGGGCCAGGCGTCGGGTCTGGGTCAGGCCGATGCGCTGCACCACGAACGGCGCGATTTGCGCCGGCAGCAGGCCGAGGCTGGTTTCCGGCAGGCCGAATTGCGCCTGATGATCGGCGATGCCGATGTCACTGACGCACGCCAGGCCAAAACCGCCGCCCAGCACCGCGCCTTGCAACACGGTGATCACCACTTGCGGCGCGTGTTGCACCGCTTCAAGCAGGGCGCCGAAGGCGCGGTTCAGGTCGCGATAGGCCGAGGGGCCGCGAGCGCGGGCGTCGACCATGTCCTTGAGGTCGGCGCCGGCACAAAAGTGGCCGCCCGCGCCGCCCAGCACAATGGCCCGCACATGACGGTCGCCCTGCACGGCGGCGAACACCGCGCGCAATTCGGCGACCATCTGCAAGCTCATGGCGTTGCGACTGTCGAGACGATTCAAGGTGAGGTGCAGCACGCCGTTGTGCGGTTCGAGCAGCAGCGTCTGGCAAGTGGGTAGGGTGCTCATTTCTTTTTCCCCGGCAGGATGCCCATCAGTTTGCAAATGATCCCCAGCATGATTTCGTCGGCGCCGCCGCCAATCGACACCAGCCGCACGTCGCGATAGGCGCGGGCCACCGGGTTGTCCCACATAAAGCCCATGCCGCCCCAATATTGCAGGCAGCTGTCAGTGACTTCACGGCCAAGACGCCCGGCCTTGAGTTTGGCCATGGACGCCAGGCGCGTGACGTCCTGGCCTTTGATGTACTGCTCGGTGGCCTGGTAGACGAGGGCGCGCAGGCATTCGATTTCGGTTTGCAGTTCAGCCAGGCGAAAGTGAATGACCTGGTTGTCGATCAGCGGGCTGCCGAAGGTTTGGCGATCCTTGCAATAGGCGATGGTGCTGTCGACGCAGTATTCCAGGCCCTTGATCATGTTGGCCGCGCCGAACAGGCGTTCTTCCTGGAATTGCAGCATCTGCATCATGAAGCCCGCGCCTTCGTGGCCGATGCGGTTGCGTTGCGGCACACGGACGTTGTCGAAAAACACTTGGGCGGTTTCCGAGCTGCGCATGCCGAGCTTGTCCAGGTGCGAGCTGAGGCTGATGCCCGGCGCGGTCATCGGCACCATGATCAGCGACTTGTTGATGTGCGGTTTGTCGTCCGAGGTGTTGGCCAGCAAGCAGATGAAGTCGGCGCTCGGTGAGTTGGTGATCCACATTTTGCTGCCGTTGATCACGTAGTCGTCGCCGTCCTTGCGCGCCGTGGTTTTCAGCCCGGCGACGTCGGAACCGGCGCCGACCTCGGAGACGCCGATGCAGCCGACTTGCTCGCCGCTGATGGCCGGGCGCAGGAATTCTTCACGCAACTCATCGGAGCCGAAACGCGCCAGGGCCGGTGTGCACATGTCGGTCTGCACGCCGATCGACATCGGAATGCCGCCGCAGTGGATGGTGCCGAATTCTTCGGCGGCGACGATTGAATAGCTGTAGTCCAGGCCCATGCCGCCAAATTGTTCCGGCTTGGAAATACCCAGCAAACCGAGGTCGCCGGCCTTGCGGAAAATCTCGTGGATCGGGAAGCGCCCGGCCTTTTCCCATTCGTCGACGTGGGGGTTGATCTCGTTGTCGACAAATTGCCGGACCGTGCGGCGCAGGGCTTGGTGTTCCTGGGTGATGATCATTGTTGTTCTCCAGAATAACGGTGGTCACCGGCGTTCCTGATCGTTCCCACGCAAAGCGTGGGAACGATCGATGTCAGGCCGATCAATCAAAAACGCGCGACACCAAAACTGTTGGGTTGCAACGGCCGGACCTCGGCCTCATGACAAATATCCAGCAAGTAGCCGAGCAGGGTGCGGGTGTCCCGTGGATCGATCAGCCCGTCGTCCCACAGGTTGGCGCTGCCGTACAACGCGGTGGATTGGCTGTCGAGTTTCTGCGCGGTGACTTGCTCCAGCATGTCGAGCATTTTCGGGTCCGGCACCAGACCGTCCTTGAGTTGCTTGGCCTCGGTGACGATGCGCAGCACCTTGCCGGCCTGGGCGCCGCCCATCACCGCCGTGCGGCTGTTGGGCCAGGCGAAGATGAAACGTGGGTCGAGGCCGCGGCCGCACATCGCATAGTTGCCGGCACCGTAGGAGCCGCCGACGACTACCGTCAGTTTAGGCACTCGGGCGTTGGCCACCGCCTGGATCATCTTCGCGCCGTGCTTGATCACCCCTTGCTGTTCCGACTCGGTGCCGACCATGAAGCCAGTGGTGTTGTGGAAAAACAGCAACGGCGTCTGGCTTTGATCGCAGAGTTGAATGAATTGCGCGGCTTTGCTGGCGCCCTGTGGTGTGATCGGGCCGTTGTTGCCAATGAAGCCACAGGGCCGGCCCTGGATCTGCAAATGGCCGCACATGGTCTGCTGGTCGAACTCGCCCTTGAACTCGAGAAACCGTGACCCGTCGGCGATGCGCGCGATGATTTCCCGCACGTCGTACGGCTTCTTGGCGTCGTCGGGAATCAACCCCAACAACTCTTCAATCGGATACAGCGGTTCGTCGAACGCGGGGGCGGGAGCCAGCGGCAAGCGAGCATTCCACGGCAACAGGCTGACGATCTCGCGCACCAAGCGCACGCCGTCGGCGTCGTTCTCCGCCAGGTACTCGGCGGTGCCGGCCACTTGCGCGTGCATCTCGGCGCCGCCCAGTTGTTCGTCGGTGGCGATTTCCCCGGTGGCCGCTTTCAGCAGCGGCGGCCCGGCGAGAAACAGCTTGGCCTTGCCGCGCACCACCACCACGTAGTCGGACAAACCCGGTTGATAGGCGCCGCCCGCCGTGGCCGAGCCGTGGACCACGGTGATTTGCGGCAGGCCCATGGCCGACATCCGCGCCTGGTTGGCAAAGCTGCGCGCGCCTTCGACGAAAATCTCCGCCGCGTAATTGAGGTTGGCGCCGCCACTTTCCGCCAGGGTGATCACCGGCAGTTTGTTTTCAATGGCGATCTGTTGCAGGCGCAGGGATTTTTTCAAACCGCTGGGGGAGATCGTCCCGCCCTTGATGGCGCTGTTGTTGGCCACCACCAAGACCCGCACCCCGGACACGTAGCCGATCCCGGCGATCAAGCCACCGCCGGCGGCGCTGCCGTCCTTGTCGTCGTGCAATTTGTAGCCGGCCAGGCTGGCCAGTTCGAGGAACGGCGCCCCGGGGTCGAGCAACAGGTTCAGGCGCTGGCGCGGCAGCAATTGCCCGCGTTTGTCGAACTTGGCCTGGGCTTCGGCGGCTTTGTTCAGCAGGTTTTGTTCCAGTTGGCGCAAGTGCTCGACGCCCGCGAGCATCACCGCGCGGTTCTGGGCGAATTGGGCGCTGTGCGGGTCCAGTTGCGATTGAATCACCGGCATGGATCAGTCCTCACCCTTGAGCACATCGGGCAGGTAGGCGCGATGGAAACCATTGAACGACTCGCTGTGCGCGGCTTTGTGCAACGGCCAGGCGCGGCTGCCGAGGCTGGCGGCGCCGTCGATGCGCAAGGTGCTGCCGCTGATAAAGGACGCGGCGGGGCTGAGCAGGAACAGGATCGCCGCGCTGACTTCCGATTCGGTGCCGATGCGTTTGAGCGGCACGTGTTCGCGCAGGGTCGGGATCACCGCTTTGAACGCACCTTCGTAGGTGTCCATGCCGCTGGAGGCAATCCAGCCTGGCGCCACGGCGTTGACCCGCACCCCGGCGTAACCCCACTCGAACGCGGCGGTCTTGGTGAAGTTGTCCATCCCCGAACGCGCCGCGCCGGAGTGGCCCATGCCCGGCATGCCGCCCCACATGTCGGCGAGCATGTTGACGATGCTGCCGCCGTGTTTGCTCATGGACTGGTTGAACACTTCCCGAGCCATCAGGAAGCCGCCCACCAGGTTGGTGCGCAACACGGTTTCGAAGCCTTTTTGATTGATCGACGCCAGGGGCGCCGGGTACTGGCCGCCGGCATTGTTGACCAGTCCGTGGATCGGTCCGTGGGCGCGGATCAGCTCACTGACGAGCGCCTTGACCGCGTCTTCGTCACGGATGTCGCAGGCCTGCCAACTGGCGCGACCGCCATCCTCGGTAATTTCAGCGGCGACTTTCTGCAGCTTTTCCGGCTTGCGGCCCACCAGCAGCACATGGGCGCCGAGGGCTGCCAATTCGTGAGCGGTGCAGCGACCGATGCCGCTGCCGCCACCGGTGACCAGATGGGTCTGGCCGGCGAACAAGCCAGGTTTGAAAATCGAATCGAAGGCCACGGCGACAGTCCTCTAGTTGACCTGGTCGGCGATGCTTTGCGGCACCGGAATCTGGATTTCCAGCAGTTGCTGGGCGAACGCCTTGCCCTGTGGGTCGATGCGCAGGCTGGCGATACCGCCGCCGCCCAAGGCATTTTCCAGGAGGAAATTCAGGCTGTGGGTGCCAGGCATATACCAGCGCTCGACGCGGCCGTGGATCGGGTCGAGCACATGGCTCATCCAGTCGACCAGCACTTCCGGGGTCAGCGCCTCGGCGATCCACGGCAAATACTCGGGCTCGCGGGCCATGACCCCGATGTTGCTGTGGTTACCTTTGTCGCCGGAGCGCGCCACCGCCAGTTTCACCAGCGCGACACTGGCGTCGGCGCGGCCCTGGGGTTTGGGCAATGGATGGGCGATGGGCAGGGCGGCGCTGTCGAGTTGATCGACCGCCGGCAGCGCACAGGCATGGCGCTCCGCGCTGAAGTCGACTTCTAAAGAGCAGGCCGATTTGTCGATAAGAAAGGAGAACAGTCGGATCAGCGGGTACACCGTCGGCCGTCCGCCGACGATGCCGGTCAGCCCCGGCGCCATGCCGGTAGCGGCTTGGGCGATTTCCCGGGAGAACAGGATCAGCGCCTGTTTGCTCGGATGGCGCACCGCGAGTTTGATCACCACTTCGCGGCTGTCCTGGCGCTGGCCGTGGGCGCCGTACGTGGCTTCGCTGCCGAGCAGTTCGATGTTCACCTCGGTGTAGGGCGCCCAGCCGCGCTGGCTGAACATTTCCGAGGTCTTGTCGATGATGGCCTGGCTGACCCGGCGCGCCTTGGCCACCGCATCGATACCGGCGATCAGGCAACTGGCGGTGCAGCGGAAACCGTCCGGGTACGTCGCGCTGACCTTGTACTGATCGGTCGGCGGCAAGCCCTTGGCGCCGTGGACCTGCACCGCGTGTTTGCCCTGTTGCAGCAGTTTGACCTGGCTGAAATCGCAGACCACGTCCGGCAACAAATAGGCTTGCGGGTCGCCGATTTCGTAAAGCAGTTGTTCGCCCACGCTCAGCGGCGTGACCAGTCCGCCGGAGCCTTCGGGTTTGCTGACGATGAATTGGCCGTCGGCGCGCACTTCGATGATCGGGAAGCCGATGTGCTCGTAGTCGGGCACGTCGCGCCAATCGGTGAAGTTGCCGCCGGTGCATTGCGCGCCACATTCGATGAGGTGTCCGGCGAGGGCGGCTTGGGCCAGCTTGTCGTAATCCTGCCACGACCAGCCGAACTCATGGACCAGCGCGGCGCTGACCACCGCGCTGTCGACCACGCGCCCGGTGATCACGATGTCGGCCCCACGTTTCAGCGCCTCGACAATGCCCGGGGCGCCGAGGTAGGCGTTGGTCGACACGCACATCGGCGGCAGGGGCGCGCCGCTGAACATTTCCTTGATGCCTTGGGTGGCGAGCTGTTTGAACTGCGGTTGCAGGTCATCGCCGAGCAACACGGCGATCTTCAGCTGGACCCCGGCCTTGTCGCAGACCGCTTGCAGGGCGGCGGCGCAGGCGAGGGGGTTGACGCCGCCGGCATTGCTGATGACGCGGATATTGTGTTCGGCGAGGGTGGGAAGCAGCGGCGCGAGCACGTCGATGAAGTCCGTGGCGTAGCCGGCTTGCGGATCTTTCATCCGTGCGCCGGCCATGATCGACATCGTGATCTCGGCCAAATAGTCGAACACCAGATAGTCCAGGCGGCCGCCGTGGACCAGTTGCGCGGCGGCGGTCGAGGTGTCGCCCCAGAACGCGCTGGCGCAACCGATGCGAATGATTTCAGGCATTGTCACCTCCGACAGAAGTGCGTCGAGACTACCAAGCAAGCGCTTGGTTTGTAAACGTCTAAACTTATCTCTGCCCAAGCGCTTGCTTGGTCGGGCGGCCCAGCTTAAATTGCCCGCGCAATCACGCCACTTTCAACCGGCGGTTGCGCCTTGATCGAACGACTGTAGGAGAGAACGGGTGGACGAGCAAAAAGCCCTTGGGGTGATGCGCGATCTGGTCGACAGCGGCCAATTGACCGACCCGGACAGCGCCCGTGGCAAATTGCTGCAAACGGCGGCCCACCTGTTCCGCAACAAAGGCTACGAGCGCACCACCGTGCGCGACCTGGCCGGCGCCGTGGGCATTCAGTCGGGGAGCATTTTTCATCACTTCAAGAGCAAGGATGAAATCCTGCGCGCGGTGATGGAAGAAACCATCCGCTACAACACCGCGCTGATGCACGCCGCCCTGGCCGAGGCCACCAGTGTGCGTGAACGGGTGCTGGCGCTGATCCGCTGCGAGTTGCAGTCGATCATGGGCGGCAGCGGCGAGGCGATGGCGGTGCTGGTCTACGAGTGGCGTTCACTGTCCGAGGACGGTCAGGCCCAGGTGCTGGCCTTGCGCGATATTTATGAAGAACTCTGGCTGCAAGTGCTGGGCGAGGCCAAGGCCGAAGGCTATATTCGCGGGGATGTGTTCATCACCCGGCGCTTCTTGACCGGTGCACTGTCTTGGACCACCACCTGGTTCCGCCCTGACGGCAGCATGAACCTCGACCAGTTGGCCGAAGAAGCACTGATTCTGGTGCTTGAAGAATAACCCGCGGAAAATTGGCTAAGTCGGCGAAACCGCCTAGCTTGAATGGATTGCAGCCGCTTGTTTATCGGGGAGTGAGAGGTCTTGAGGTGTTTGCCAATCCGGATGGCGTCGCGGCTGTTGCTCGCTGCCTTCGCTGGACTGATCGTCCCGGCTGTTTCGGCGGCGCAATTGGTGCGGGTCGGTGCGGCCCATTTTCCGCCGTACACCGTACGCCCGGAGTCCGGTGCCGACACGGGGTTGCTGCCGCAACTGGTGGAGGCGTTGAACCGGTCGCAGCATGACTACCAGTTCGTGCTGGTGCCAACCTCGATTCCCCGGCGTTTCGGTGACTTCAAGCAGGGCCGGGTCGACCTGGCGATTTTCGAGAATCCGGAATGGGGCTGGAAGGACATCCCGCACACCAGCGTCGACATGGGCCTGGAAGACGCGGAGATTTTCGTCGCGCAACGCCAGCCCGGTCGCGACCAGGCCTATTTTGGCGATCTCACCGGCAAGCGCCTGGCGCTGTTCAGCGGCTATCACTATGAATTCGCCAACTTCAACGCCGACCCAAAATTCCTCGCGCAGAATTACAACGCCACGCTGACTTATTCCCACGACAGCAACCTGCTGATGGTGCTGCGCGGGCGTTCCGATATTGCCCTGGTCACCCGTTCCTATCTGAGCGACTACCTGCTGCGCAACGAAAAGGTTGCCGATGAGTTGCTGGTGTCCCAGCGCATCGATCAGGTCTACCACCACTACGCGATCATCCGTCCGGCCGCACCGATCAGCGGCGAGGCGTTCGGCCAATTGCTCCAAGGCCTGCGCGATAACGGCGAATTGTTGAAAATCTTCCAGCCATACCGGATCAGCCTGGTGCCGGTTCCCAAGCCCTGATTCACCGCTCGCCCTAAATTTCCTGACTCGGCTCACGTCACATCGTTGAACTGTCGACGATTACCCTGAGCCCGACCCATGCCCAATCTGAATGATCTGACGGCCCTGGCCTTGCCCTTCGGGCAGCGCTTGCACGCCGATGAAACCGACCATCGCCTGACGCTGAGCCTGGACGACCAAGCGCTGATTGACCTGCGCTTGAGCCGTGAACCGGACCTGCACCTGCATGTGATCGAACGCAGCGGCAACCATGCCTTGTGGGCTGCCTGTTATTGGCTGCTGGCCCGCGACCCGGCGTGCCAGCGCCTGACCTGGCACCTGGAGGAAGCGCCCCGCGAAGCCTTGCTCAGCGGTTTGCTGGTGAGCACCGACGTCGCCGGGCAGTACCGCTGCGAGCGCACGTTGTTCTGGCAATTGCCGCAACCCTGGTTGGCGGCGCCGTTCAGCGGCAGTTATCCACAGCAGATGATCTTCAGCGCCGACAAGCGCCATCCACTGCGTCCGGGCAAACCGCAGGGCGAAGTCTATCGGCGCTTCGATGCACGATTGGGGGCCCGGGTGTCGCTGCGAACCCTGGACATCGAACAAGACTTGGCGCGTTTCAATCGCTGGCAGAACAACCCGCGCGTCGCCAGTTTCTGGCAGGAGCAGGGCAGCCTCGAACAACACCGCGACTACCTGAACAAGCAAGCAGCGGATCCGCACACGCTGACCTTGATCGGTTGTTTCGACGATCAGCCGTTTGCCTATTTCGAAGCCTACTGGGCCAAGGAAGATCGCATCGCGCCGTTCTACGACGCCGACGATTACGACCGGGGCATTCACATGCTGGTGGGCGAAGAAAACCATCGCGGCCCGCACAAGGTGGCGAGCTGGTTATCGGCGCTGGCGCACTACCTGTTTCTCGATGAGCCGCGCACCCAGCGCGTGGTCGCCGAGCCGCGTGCCGACAATGAAAAAATGATCGGCTACATGCAGGGGCAGGGCTTTTACCGCGAGAAAGAATTCGACTTCCCGCACAAGCGCGCGGCGCTGGTGGTGTTGGGGCGGGAGCGGTTTTTTGATCGGTGTGGGTTGGTGTGAATCGATCAGCCTGAATGGCTTTTGTGGTGAGGGGGCTTTCTGGTGGTGACTGTGGTGAGGGGGCTTGCCCCCGTCAGCCTGCGCAGCAGGCTCCTGATCATGGGGCCGCTTCGCGGCCCAACGGGGGCAAGCCCCCTCACCACAAAAAGCCCTTTCACCACAGATAGGTGCAGGTCTCGCTGACCGTGCAATCAACGCCGGGCAAACGTATCGCTTCGGGTCCCTGACACCTTGCGGCAATGCACCAGCGCATCGCGGATCATGAAGTTCACCAGGGTCGACGAGACCCCCAGTTCCTTGGCGATGTCCTTCTGGGGCACGCCATGCAAGCGGTACATCTCAAACGCGTAGCGGGTGCGGCTCGGCAGTTCGGTCAGCGCATCGGCAATGTTCTCCAGGGTGGAGAAATTGATGTGCGAGGTTTCCGGCGAAGCCCCCTGAATCACCACGTTCAACCCTTCCTCTTCAGTGCCGGAGTATTTCTGCTCCAGGGCCTGCTTGCGGTAGTGATCGATCGCCAGGTTACGCACGATCTGAAACAGGTAACTGAGTTGGGCCTTGAACGAGGTGGTGATCTGCGGCGCCGATTGCAGCCGAAAGTAAGCGTCTTGCACCACGTCTTCAGCGCGGGAGCGGCAACCGGTGATGCGCGCGGCAATCTTCACCAGGATCAACCGATTGTCGACGAACGCTTGAAGTAAGGGTGAATCGCACCTGCTTGTGGACAGTTGTTCCGTCATGGAAATCACCTTGCTGCAAAAAGGTAAGTAGGCCGACAGACATTGGCGAGTCGTCCTACACATCGAGCGACAAATTAGGTTGAATGATAATGATTGTCAATTGAGAAAGAGAATTAATGATCCACAAAGGTGCAGAGTGAGAACTGCGGCACGTTGACGCAGCACGCGACAGCCTTCTGCAAGCCTTGGCCCGGTTGATCGCAAAGCCTAAGGACTAATTATTTCAAGACGTCATCCGTTCTCATTGGTGAATGGTTGCGGGCCCAATGCTCGCCGACAGCACGTTCCCAATGCCTTGCGCGGTCGGCCAAGACCGCGTCCTGCACGCCCCGCAGCGGTGTGCGCGGTACTCGACCGATTCCACTTGCAAGCCGAATTCAGGCAGGAAACCTCATGATCGACGCGTTCGAACTCCCCAGCACATTGGTCCAAGCCCTCCAGCGCCGCGCGGCCCTGACGCCGGATCGGGTGGCCCTGCGTTTTCTCGCCGAAACCCCTGAGCAGGCTGTGGTGCTGAGTTATCGCGAACTGGATCGGCGCGCCCGCACCATTGCCGCCGCGTTGCAGAATGAAGCCGGCTTCGGGGATCGCGCGGTGCTGTTGTTTCCCAGCGGCCCGGATTACGTCGCGGCGTTTTTCGGTTGCCTGTATGCCGGGGTGATCGCGGTGCCGGCTTATCCGCCGGAGTCCACGCGCCGTCATCACCAGGAGCGCTTGCTGTCGATCATTGCCGACGCCGAGCCACGCCTGCTGTTGACCAGCGAACACCTGCGCGCGGCATTGGCCGACATCGACGGCGCGCCGCCATTGCTGTGCGTCGACACCCTGGACGCGGCGCTGGCCGAGCGTTGGTTGCCCGTCGATTTGAACGATGACCACATCGCCTTCCTGCAATACACCTCCGGCTCCACCGCATTGCCCAAGGGCGTGCAAGTCAGCCACGGCAACCTGGTGGCCAACGAACAACTGATCCGCCACGGTTTCGGCATCGACCTGAACCCGGATGACGTGATCGTCAGCTGGCTGCCGCTGTACCACGACATGGGCTTGATCGGCGGTCTGCTGCAACCGATTTTCAGCGGTGTGCCGTGCGTGTTGATGTCGCCGGCCTACTTCCTCGGTCGGCCGTTACGCTGGTTGGAAGCGATCAGCGAATACCGCGGCACCATCAGTGGCGGGCCGGATTTCGCCTACCGTTTGTGCAGCGAGCGAGTCAGTGACAGCGCCTTGGCGCGGCTGGACCTGAGCGGCTGGCGCGTGGCCTATTCCGGCTCGGAACCGATTCGCCTCGACACCCTGGAACGCTTCGCCGAGAAGTTCGCCCCCAGCGGTTTTACCCCGGCCAGTTTCATGGCCTCGTACGGGTTGGCGGAAGCGACGCTGTTCGTGGCTGGCACCGCTCGCGGCCAAGGCATCGGTCACCTGCGGGTCGACGACCAGGCCTTGACCGAGAACCGCGCCGAGGCCGGCGCCGGCAGCGCCATCATGAGTTGCGGCATCAGCCAGCCGGAACACGCGGTGCTGATCGTCGAGCCGACGACCCTGGCCGAGCAGCCGGACAACCTGATCGGCGAAGTCTGGGCCGCCGGGCCGAGCATCGCCCACGGTTATTGGCGCAACCCCGAAGCCAGCGCCAAGACCTTCGTCCAGCACGCTGGCCGCACTTGGTTGCGCACCGGTGACCTGGGCTTTGTCCGCGCCGGTGAACTGTTTATCACCGGGCGCTTGAAAGACCTGCTGATCGTCCGTGGCCACAACCTCTATCCACAGGACATCGAGCAGACCATCGAGCGCGAAGTGGAAGTGGTGCGTAAGGGCCGGATCGCGGCGTTTGCCGTCACCGAACACGGCCAGGAAGGCATTGGCATCGCCGCCGAAATCAGCCGTAGCGTGCAGAAAATCCTGGCCCCCGAAGCGCTGATCAAAGCCATCCGCCAAGCCGTGGCCGAGGCCTATCAAGAAGCGCCGAGCGTTGTCGTGCTGCTCAACCCCGGCGCGTTGCCGAAAACTTCCAGCGGCAAACTGCAACGTTCGGCCTGCCGCCTTCGCCTGGCGGACGGCAGCCTCGATCACTACGCGCTGTTCCCGTCGGCCAGTGATGAAGGGTCGACGCCCAGCGAGGCGAGCACTGAACTGGAAAGCCTGATCGGCGCGATCTGGCGCGAGCAGTTGGGTTGCCCGGCAGTGAATGCTGACGATCACTTTTTCCTGCTCGGTGGCAATTCCATCGCCGCCACCCAAGTGGTCGCGCGCCTGCGGGAAGCCCTGGGCTTGGAGCTGAACCTGCGCCTGCTGTTTGAAGCACCGACCCTCGGCGCCTTTGCTGCCGCTGTCGCCCAGCAACAACAGGATGGCGGCCAGGCCCAAGGCGCGATTACCCGGTTGCCGCGCCACGATGCGCTGCCGCAATCCCTGGCGCAAAACCGTCTGTGGATCACTTGGCAACTGGAGCCGTCGAGCAGCGCCTACAACATTCCCGGCGCCTTGCGGTTGCGTGGCGAGCTGGACCAGGACGCCTTGCGCGCCAGTTTCCAGCAGTTGATCGAACGTCATGAATCCCTGCGCACACGCTTCTTCGAACGGGACGGCGTGGCCCTGCAACAGGTGCTGCCGAGCGCGGAATTCAACCTGCAAGTGCTCGACCTCAGTGACCTGCCGGGCGCCGAGCGCGAAGCTCGCGCGGCGCAGATCCGCGAGGACGAAGCGCGGACCCAGTTCGACCTGGAAAACGGCCCACTGCTGTGGGTGACCCTGCTGCGCCTAGACGACGAAGACCACCAATTGCTGGTGACGCTGCACCACATCATCGCCGACGGCTGGTCACTGAACGTGTTGATCGACGAGTTCTCGCGCCTCTACGCCGCTGCATCGCAAGGACAATCCCTCAGCCTGCCCGCGCTGCCGACCCAGTACGCCGACTACGGCAGTTGGCAGCGGCAATGGCTGGCGCAAGGGGAGGGCGAGCGCCAACTGGCTTACTGGAAACAGCAGTTGGGCGACGCGCCGGCGAGCCTCGATCTGGCCACCGACCACCCGCGTTCGGCGCAGCAGCAACACAGCGCCGCACGTCATACCGTGCGCCTCGATGCCGACCTGAGCGAGGCGATCCGCCACACCGCGCACGGCCATGACGCCACGACCTTCATGCTGTTGCTGACCGCATGGCAAAGCCTGTTGCATCGCTACAGCGGCCAGCGCGAGATCCGCGTCGGCGTGCCCAATGCCAACCGGCCACGCCTGGAAACCCAGGGCCTGATCGGCTTCTTCATCAACACCCAAGTGCTGCGAGCCGAGGTCGATTCGCGGTTGCCGTTCATTGCGTTGCTGGCACACACCCGCCGCGCCGCCCTGGACGCGCAAGCGAATCAGGACCTGCCCTTCGAGCAATTGCTCGAAGCCTTTCCGCAAGCCCGCGAGCAGGGCTTGTTCCAGGTCATGTTCAACCACCAGCAACGGGACCTCAGCGCCCTGAAAAAACTGCCGGGGCTGCTGGCCGAAGTGTTGCCGTGGCACAGCCGCGAAGCCAAGTTCGACCTGCAACTGCACAGCGAAGAGGACCGTAACGGACGCCTCAGTTTGTCGTTCGACTACGCCGACGAACTGTTCGACGCCAGCACCATCGCGCGCCTGGCCGAGCAGTTCAGTCATTTGTTGCGTCAGGTCTGCGCGCAGCCGGACACTGCCATTGGCGACCTGCAACTGTTGACCCCCGACGAACAGCAACGGCTTGCCCAATGGAGTGTCGCCCCGAGCGCCACGGCCCGGCGCTGGCTGCCGGAGCAGCTCAACGAACAAGCGCGGCTGACGCCGGAGCGCATCGCGCTGATGTGGGACGGCGGACAACTGGACTACGCGGAGTTGCACGCCCAGGCCAACCGCTTGGCGCATTATTTGCGCGACAAGGGCGTCGGCCCGGACGTGCCCGTGGCCATCGCCGCCGAACGCTCGCCGCAACTGTTGATCGGTTTGCTGGCGATCCTCAAGGCCGGCGGCGCCTATGTGCCACTGGACCCGCAATACCCCGCCGATCGCCTGGCCTACATGCTCCGCGACAGCGGCGTTGAATTGCTGCTGACCCAGACCTCGTTGCTCGATCGCTTGCCCGCCAGTGACGGCGTCTGCGTGATCGCCATGGACGCCTTGCACCTGGAGAGCTGGCCGAGCCAGGCGCCGGGTTTGCACCTGCACGGCGATAACCTCGCCTACGTGATCTACACCTCCGGTTCCACCGGCCAGCCGAAAGGCGTCGGCAACACCCACGCGGCCCTGGCCGAACGCCTGCAATGGATGCAGGACACCTACGCGCTTAACGACAGCGACGTGCTGATGCAAAAGGCGCCGATCAGTTTTGACGTGTCGGTGTGGGAGTGTTTCTGGCCGTTGGTCAGCGGCTGCCGTTTGCTGTTGGCCGGCCCTGGCGAGCACCGCGATCCGCAGCGCATCGCGCAACTGGTCCAACAGTTCGGCGTGACCACGCTGCACTTCGTGCCGCCGCTGCTGGCGTTGTTCATTGACGAGCCGCTGAGCGCCGAATGCACCAGCCTGCGCCGGTTGTTCTCGGGCGGCGAGGCCCTGCCGGCGGAACTGCGCAACCGCGTGCTCGATCACCTGCCGGCGGTGCAACTGCACAACCGCTATGGCCCGACCGAGACCGCGATCAACGTCACCCACTGGCACTGCAGTCGCGCCGATGGCGAGCGTTCGCCGATTGGCCGGCCGTTGGGCAATGTGGTGTGCCGCATTCTCGACGCCGATCTCAATCCCGTGCCGGCCGGCGTGCCGGGCGAATTGTGCATCAGTGGCGCCGGCCTGGCCCGAGGTTACCTCGGTCGTCCAGGGCTGACTGCCGAACGCTTTGTGGTCGATCCGCTGGGTGAGGGCGGCGCACGTTTGTACCGCACCGGCGACCGTGCCCGCTGGAGCGCCGACGGTGTGATCGAATACCTCGGCCGTCTCGATCAGCAGGTCAAGCTCCGGGGTTTTCGCGTCGAGCCGGAAGAAATCCAGGCCCGTCTGCTCGCACAGCCCGGCGTCGCCCAAGCCGTGGTGCTGGTGCGCGAAACCGCCGCCGGTGCCCAACTGATTGGTTACTACACCCGCATCGATTCCGCAGAACCGGCGGTGACGCACAGCGCCCGTCTCAACGCGGCCCTGGTCGCCGAACTGCCGGACTACATGGTGCCGGCGCAACTGATTGCGCTGGATGAAATGCCCCTGGGCCCGAGCGGCAAACTCGACCGCCGTGCCCTGCCCGAGCCGCAATGGCAAGTCCGCGAGCACGTCGAGCCGGTCACCGCGCTGCAACAACAAATCGCCGGGATCTGGCGCGAGGTGCTGGGCCTGGCGCAGGTCGGCCTGCGCGATGATTTCTTCGCCCTCGGCGGCCATTCGCTGCTGGCCACGCAAATCATCTCCCGCAGCCGTCAGGCCTGTGACGTCGAACTGCCGTTGCGCACGCTGTTCGAGCACCGTGAACTGGGGGCGTTTGCCGAGCAGATTCGCCTGATCCAGGCCAGCGGCCAGACCAATCAGCAGCCGCCGATTGCCCAGGTCGACCGCCGCCAAGTGGTGCCGTTGTCCTATTCGCAACAGCGCATGTGGTTCCTCTGGCAGATGGAGCCGGACAGTCCGGCCTATAACGTCGGCGGAATGGCGCGGCTGCGCGGTGTGCTCGATGTGCAGCGTTTCGAATCGGCGTTGCAGGCGCTGATCATGCGTCACGAAACCTTGCGCACCACGTTCCCCAGCGTCGATGGCATCGCCCGGCAACAGGTGCATGCCGACAGTGGCCTGCGCATGGACTGGCAGGATTTCTCGGCACTGGCGGACGATGATCGCCAACAGCGCGTCCAGCAACTGGCGGATGACGAAGCACACCGGCCCTTCGACCTGGAAACCGGGCCGCTGCTGCGCGCCTGCCTGGTCAAGACCGCCGAGCACGAGCACTACTTGGTGCTGACCTTGCACCACATCGTCACCGAAGGCTGGGCGATGGACATTTTCGCCCGGGAATTGAGCGCGCTCTACGAAGCCTTTGTCGATGAGCGGGATTCGCCGCTGGCACCCCTGCCGGTGCAGTACCTCGATTACAGCGTCTGGCAGCGGCAGTGGCTGGAGTCTGGCGAGCGCCAGCGTCAGCTCGACTACTGGACCGCGCAACTGGGCCGCGAACACCCGCTGCTGGAATTGCCGTCGGACCGTCCGCGTCCCGCCGTGCAAAGCCATCAGGGCGAGCTGTACCGTTTCGACCTCAGCGATGAACTCGCCGCCAAGGTCCGCGCCTTCAATGGCCAACAGGGCTTGACCCTGTTCATGACCATGACCGCCGCCCTGGCCGTGTTGCTCTACCGCTACAGCGGCCAGACCGACCTGCGCATTGGCGCACCCGTGGCCAACCGCATTCGCCCGGAAAGCGAAGGGCTGATCGGCGCGTTCCTCAACACCCAGGTATTGCGTTGCCAGCTCGACGGGCAGATGACCGTCGGCCAGTTGTTCGAGCAGGTGCGCCACACCGTGATCGAGGGCCAGTCCCACCAGGATTTGCCGTTCGATCATCTGGTCGAAGCCTTGCAGCCACCGCGCAGCGCGGCTTACAACCCGTTGTTCCAAGTGATGTGCAACGTCCAGCGCTGGGAGTTCCAGCAGAGCCGCACCCTGGCCGGGATGACTGTCGAGTACCTGGCCAACGACGCCCGGGCGACCAAGTTCGACCTCAACCTCGAAGTCACCGACCTCGACCATCGCCTCGGTTGCTGCCTGACCTACAGCACCGACCTGTTCGATGAGCCGCGCATTGCGCGGATGGCCGGGCATTGGCGCAACCTGCTCGAAGCCCTGCTCGCCGATCCGCAGCAACGCCTGAGTGAACTGCCGTTGCTCGACGACAGCGAACGTCAAGGCCTGCTCGACAGCCTCGGCGTCGAGCCGGGCGTGCATCGTCTCGACCAGTGCATCCATCAGCTGTTCAGCGAACAAGCGCAAGTGCGCCCAGACGCGCCGGCCCTGACCTTCGCCGGTGAAACCCTGAGCTACGCCGAACTCGATCAGCGAGCCAATCGCCTGGCGCGGATGCTCCGTGAGCGCGGAGTCGGGCCGCAGGTGCGGGTCGGTTTGGCGCTGGAGCGTTCGCTGGAGATGGTCGTGGGCTTGCTGGCGATCCTCAAGGCCGGCGGCGCCTACGTGCCGCTGGACCCGGAATACCCGCTGGATCGCTTGCACTACATGATCGAAGACAGCGGCGTCGGTTTGCTGTTGAGCGATGCGGCGATGTTCGAGGCCTTGGGTGAGTTGCCACCGACCGTGGCCCGCTGGTGCCTGGAAGAGGACGCCGCGCGGTTGCTCGACTATTCCAGCGAGCCGCTGCCACTGATCAGTCTGCCGCAGCATCAGGCCTATCTGATCTACACCTCGGGTTCCACCGGCAAGCCGAAAGGCGTGGTGGTCAGTCACGGCGAAATCGCCATGCACTGCCAAGCGGTGATCCAGCGCTTCGGCATGCGTGCCGACGATTGCGAACTGCATTTCTATTCGATCAACTTCGACGCCGCCACCGAGCGCCTGCTGGTGCCCTTGTTGAGTGGCGCCCACGTGGTGTTGCGCGCCCAGGGCCAATGGGACGCGGAAGATATCTGCGGGCTGATTCGCCAGCACCGGATCAACATCCTCGGCTTTACCCCCAGCTACGGCAGCCAGTTGGCGCAATGGCTGGCGACCCAGGGCCAGACGCTGCCGGTGCGCATGTGCATCACCGGTGGCGAAGCCCTGACCGGCGAGCACCTGCAACGGATTCGCGCGGCGTTCCAGCCGAGCCTGTTTTTCAATGCCTACGGCCCGACCGAAACCGTGGTCATGCCGCTGGCCAGCCTGGCACCGGAATCGTTGCCGGAGGGCGCCGGCAGTGTGCCGATCGGCCGCATCATCGGTGCGCGTGTGGCCTACATTCTCGACGCCGACCTGGCCCTGGTGCCGCAAGGTGCCAGCGGCGAGTTGTACGTCGGCGGCGCCGGCCTGGCCCAGGGTTATCACCAGCGTCCAGGCATGACCGCCGAACGCTTTGTCGCCGATCCGTTCAGCGCCGATGGCGGGCGTTTGTACCGCACCGGCGACCTGGTGCGCCAAGGCGCCGATGGCCTGGTCGAGTACCTCGGGCGCATCGACCATCAAGTGAAGATTCGCGGTTTCCGCATCGAACTGGGGGAAATCGAAACCCGCTTGCTTGAGCATGAGTCGGTGCGGGAAGCGGTGGTGCTGGCCCTGGAGGCACCGAGCGGCAAACAGTTGGTGGGTTATCTGGTGACCGAGGTGGCCGAACAGGACGACGGGCACCAGGCGGCCCTGCGCGATGGCTTGAAAGCCCACCTGAAATCGCAACTACCGGACTACATGGTGCCGGCGCACCTGATCCTGTTGAGCAGCATGCCGTTGACCGCCAACGGCAAGCTCGACCGCCGCGCCTTGCCGGCACCGGACCCGGAACTCAATCGTCAGCACTACGTGGCGCCGAGCACCGACCTGGAGCTGACCCTGGCGGCGATCTGGTGCGACGTGCTCAACGTCCAGCAGGTCGGCCTCAACGACAACTTTTTCGAACTGGGTGGCGACTCGATCCTGTCGATCCAGGTGGTCAGTCGCGCGCGGCAGCAAGGCCTTCACTTCAGCCCCCGTGACTTGTTCCAGCACCAGACCGTGCACAGCCTGGCCGCCGTGGCCAGCCGCAGCGAGCAGGTGATCGCCGAGCAAGGGGTGCTCACCGGCGCCTCCGCGCTGACACCGATCCAGCACTGGTTCTTCGACACCGACATGCCCCAGCGTCAACACTGGAACCAGGCATTGTTGTTGGAGCCGAGCGAACCCCTGGAACCTCATCGCCTGGAGCAAGCGCTGCTCGCGGTGATCGAACAGCACGACGCCCTGCGCCTGCGCTTTAGCGAAAGCGGCGGCCACTGGCGCGCCGAACACCAGCCGCTGTCCAGCGCGACCGTGCTGTGGCACGTGCGGGTGGCGAATCTCGAACAGTGCACGGCGTTGTTTGCCGACGCCCAGCGCAGCCTCGACCTGGCCGAAGGGCCGCTGCTGCGGGTGGTGCTGGTGGACGGCGAGCACGGCGGGCAACGGCTGTTTATCGCGATCCACCATTTGGTGGTGGACGGCGTGTCGTGGCGGGTGTTGCTCGACGATTTGCAAAGCGTCTATCGCCAGCTCAGCCACGGCGAGTCGGTGAAACTGCCGGCGAAAACTAGCGCCTTCAAGGACTGGGCGCAGCGTTTGCAGGCCTATGCCGGCAGCGAGTCCCTGCGCGAGGAACTCGCGGGCTGGCAGGCGCAACTGGCCGGGCCGAGTACCGACTTGCCCTGCGACCGTCCCGAGGGCGGCCGTTGCCATCGCCACGCCGACACCGTCAGCGTGCGCCTGGATGCCGAGCGCACCCGACAATTGCTGCAACAGGCGCCGAGTGCCTACCGCACCCAGGTCAACGACTTGCTGCTGACCGCGTTGGCGCGGGTGCTGTGTCGCTGGAGCGGGCACGCTTGCGCGCTGATCCAGCTCGAAGGCCATGGCCGCGAGGCGCTGTTTGACGAGATCGACCTGACCCGCACCGTGGGCTGGTTCACCAGTGCTTATCCGCTGCGCCTGACCCCGCTGAACATCGAAGAGGCGGCGGGGCAGGGGGCTTCGATCAAGGCGATCAAGGAACAACTGCGCGCCGTGCCGCACAAAGGCCTGGGTTACGGCGTGCTGCGCTACCTGGCGGACGGCGACAGCCAACAAGCGATGGCCGCGTTGCCCCGGGCGCCGATCACCTTCAACTACCTCGGCCAATTCGACCAGAGCTTCGCCAGCGATGCGCTGTTCCGACCGCTGGATGAACCGCTGGGCGCCGCCCATGACCCGGACGCGCCGCTGCCCAACGAACTGAGCGTCGACAGTCAGGTGTACGGCGGTGAACTGCTGCTGCGCTGGACCTTCAGCGCCGAGCGCTACGACCGCAGCACCATCAGCGAGCTGGCGGACGCTTACCTCGGCGAATTGCACAGCCTGATCAGCCATTGCCTGCAAGACGAAGCCGGAGGCCTGACGCCGTCGGACTTCCCCTTGGCCCACTTGAGCCAGGCGCAACTCGACGCGCTACCGATTGCCCCGGCGCTGATCGAAGACGTCTACCCGCTGACCCCGATGCAAGAAGGCATGCTTTTGCACACCCTGCTGGAACCGGGCACCGGCCTGTATTACATGCAGGACCGCTACCGCATCAACAGCGAGCTGGACCCGCAACGTTTCGCCCAGGCCTGGCACGCGGTCATCGCTCGGCACGAAGCCTTGCGCGCGTCGTTTTGCTGGAACGTTGGCGAAGCGATGCTGCAAGTGATTCATAAGCCGGGCAGCACGCCGATCGAGTACCTGGATTGGACGGCGGTCGCCGATGTCGAGCAAGAACCCAAGCTGCAAGCGCTGCTCAGGGCCGAGCGCGAGGCCGGTTTCGATCTGCTCAACCAGGCACCGTTCCACCTGCGCCTGATTCGAGTGGGCGCGGCCCGTTACTGGTTCATGATGAGCAACCACCACATCCTGATTGATGCCTGGTGTCGCTCGCTGCTGATGAACGATTTCTTCGAGATCTACATGGCCCTCGGTGACGGTCGCGAAGCGCAGTTGGCGGTGCCGCCGCGTTATCGCGACTACATCGGCTGGCTGCAACGCCAGAGCCTGAGCGAAGCGCGGCAATGGTGGAAAAACAACCTGCAAGGCTTCGAACGGACCACGCCGATCCCGAGCGACCGACCGTTCCTGCGGGAACACGCCGGCGACAGCGGCGGCATGGTGGTGGGCGACCGCTACACCCGCCTCGATGTTCGGGACGGCGCGCGGCTGCGGGAACTGGCTCAGGCCCATCAACTGACCATCAACACTTTCGCCCAAGCGGCCTGGGCCCTGGTGTTGCGGCGCCTGAGCGGCGATCGCGACGTGTTGTTCGGCGTCACCGTGGCCGGGCGTCCGGTGGAATTGCCGGAGATGCAGCGCACCGTCGGGCTGTTCATCAACAGCATCGCCCTGCGGGTGAAAATGCCTGAGGACGATCAACCCCTGAGCGTGCGCCAGTGGCTCAGTGGGCTGCTCGACAGCAACATGCAGCTGCGCGAGTACGAATACCTGCCGCTGGTGAACATCCAGGAAAACAGCGAACTGCCCAAGGGCCAGCCGCTGTTCGACAGCCTGTTCGTGTTCGAGAACGCGCCGGTGGAAGTCTCGGTGCTGGACCGTGCGCAGAGCCTCAATGCCACCTCGGATTCCGGTCGCACCCACACCAACTTCCCGTTGACGGCGGTGTGCTACCCGGGGGATGACCTCGGTCTGCACCTGTCCTACGACCAGCGTTATTTCGACGAAGGGACCGTCGAGCGGATGCTCGGCGAGTTCAAGCGCCTGCTGTTGGCGCTGGTCGACGGCTTCCATGGCGACATGGCGGACTTGCCGCTGTTGGGCGCCGAGGAGCGGGACTTCTTGATCCACGGTTGCAACCAGAGTGAGCACGGCTATCCGCTGGAGCAGAGCTACGTCGAACTGTTCGAGGCTCAGGTAGCGCAGCATCCGCAACGGATCGCCGCCACTTGCCTCGATCAGTCACTCAGCTATGCCGAACTCAATCAGCGCAGCAACCGCCTCGGCCATGCCTTGATCGCCGCCGGTGTCGGCTTCGATCAACCGGTGGCCTTGCTCGCCGAGCGCAACCTGGATTTGCTCGGGATGATCATCGGCAGCTTCAAGGCCGGCGCCGGTTACCTGCCACTGGACCCCGGCCTGCCGAGCCAGCGCCTGGGGCGCATCATCGACCTCAGCCGCACGCCGTTGCTGGTGTGCAGCGCCGCGTGCCGCGAGCAGGCACTGGCGTTGCTCGACGAGTTCGCCTGCGCCCATCGGCCGAAGCTGCTGGTCTGGGAAGAGTTGCAAGCGGCGGCGGGTTCGGTGGTCAATCCCGGGGTTTACAGTGGCCCGGATCATCTCGCCTACGTGATCTACACCTCCGGTTCCACCGGGTTGCCGAAAGGCGTGATGGTCGAACAGCGCGGCATGCTCAATAACCAGTTGAGCAAAGTCCCGTACCTGAACCTCAGCGACGCCGATGTGATCGCCCAGACTGCTTCGCAGAGTTTCGACATTTCGGTCTGGCAGTTCCTCGCCGCGCCGTTGTTCGGCGCGCGGGTCGACATCGTGCCGAACACCTTGGCCCACGACCCGCAAGGACTGTTGGCCCATGTTCAAGCCCAGGGCATTACGGTGCTGGAAAGCGTGCCGTCGCTGATCCAGGGCATGCTCGCCCAGGAGCGCATCGGCCTCGATGGCTTGCGCTGGATGTTGCCCACTGGTGAGGCGATGCCGCCGGAACTGGCGCACCAATGGCTGTTGCGTTACCCGGACATCGGCCTGGTCAATGCCTACGGCCCGGCGGAGTGTTCCGATGACGTGGCGTTCTACCGTGTTGACCTGGCTTCGACCCGGGGCAGCTATTTGCCGATCGGCACGCCCACTGACAACAACCGCTTGTACCTGCTCGACGGCGCGCTGGACCTGGTGCCGCTCGGTGCGGTCGGTGAGTTGTGTGTCGCCGGCACCGGCGTGGGTCGCGGTTACGTCAGCGATCCGTTGCGCACCGCCCCAGTGTTCGTGCCCGATCCGTTCGGCGCGCCGGGCGCGCGGTTGTATCGCACCGGTGACTTGGCGCGGCGACGCAGCGACGGCGTGCTGGAGTACGTCGGTCGTATCGACCATCAAGTGAAAATTCGCGGTTACCGCATTGAACTCGGCGAGATCGAAGCGCGCCTGCACGAACAGCCGGAAGTGCGCGACGGCGCGGTGGGCGTGCAGGAAGGGGCCAACGGCAAGCATCTGGTCGGCTACCTGGTGGCGGCGGACTCGGCGCTGAGCCCAACGGAACGCCTGGAACGGATCAAGCAGCGCCTGCGCGCCGAACTGCCGGAATACATGGTGCCGCTGCACTGGTTGTGGCTCGACAACCTGCCGCTGAATGCCAACGGCAAGCTCGATCGCAACGCTTTGCCGGCGCTGGAGATCGGTCAGTTGCAAAGCCAGGATTACCTGGCGCCGCGCAATGAACTGGAACAGACCTTGGCCGAGATCTGGGCCGAGGTGTTGAAGGTCGAGCGGGTCGGGGTCCGGGACAACTTCTTCGAACTCGGCGGACATTCGTTGCTGGCCACGCAAATTGCCTCGCGGGTGCAGAAAGCCCTGCAGCGGGACGTGCCGCTGCGGGCGATGTTCGAATGCAGTTGCGTGGCGGAACTGGCCGAGTACATCGACAGCCTGGCGGCCAATGACCTGACCGAGGACAAGGTGGATCGGCTGAATGATTTGATGGCGCAATTGGAGGGATTTTGAGAGTGCCTACACAGACGTACAAATCTCCAATTGACTGTCCAACCCCTCAAGCTCAGTCTTCCTGAGCTTTTTTGGTCGACCCCAATTTGAGAGGAGACAGTCGATGCCTGTTGTAACGGTTGACGGACAATCACTTCATTACATTGATCAAGGCACCGGCCCGGCGGTGTTGCTGGCGGGCAGTTACTTGTGGGACCAGGCCATGTGGGCGCCGCAAATCGCCGCGCTGTCGCAGCAGTACCGGGTGATTGCCCTGGACTTGTGGGGCCATGGCCAATCCGGGCCGCTGCCGGCCGGCACCACCTCGCTGGACGACATTGCTCGTCAGGCCCTGGCACTGCTCGATCACCTGGACATTGCCCAGGTGAGCCTGGTCGGCCTGTCGGTCGGCGGCATGTGGGGCGCGCGCCTGGCGCTGTCGGCGCCGCAACGGATCAACGGCCTGGTGTTGATGGACACCTACGTCGGCGTCGAGCCGGAGCCCACCCGTAATTACTATTTCTCGCTGTTCAAGATGATCGAAGACACCGGCGTGATCGCGCCGCAGTTGCTCGACATCGTCGTGCCGATTTTCTTCCGCCCTGGCATCGATCCACAGTCGGCGCTGTACCAGGACTTCCGCGCGCAACTGGCGGCCTTGCCCCCGGAGCGTCTGCGCGACAGCGTGGTGCCGATGGGCCGGATCACCTTCGGTCGCGACGACTTGCTGCCCCGCCTGAAGGAACTGGACGCCAAGACCACCCTGGTGATGTGCGGCGACCAGGACAAACCCCGTCCACCGGCGGAAACCATCGAAATGGCCGAACTGATCGGCTGCCCGTATGTACTGGTGCCGGAAGCGGGGCATATCTCCAACCTGGAGAATCCCGGGTTTGTCACTGAGCAGTTGCTGAAGTTTTTGTCAGCACGCGCTTAACACGCCGCTCCCACGGAAGGAATGCAACCCCTGTGGGAGCGAGCCTGCTCGCGATGAGGCCGTGTCAGTCAACACTCATGTCGCTGATAGACCGCCATCGCTGGCAAGCCAGCCCACAGGTTTTTGCGCCGAACACAAAATACCAATCCAACCGAAAACCCTGTGGGAGCGAGCCTGCTCGCGATGAGGCCGAGTCAGTCAACACTCATGTCGCTGATAGACCGCCATCGCCGGCAAGCCAGCTCCCACAGGTTTTTGCGCCGAACACAAAATACCAATCCAACCGAAACCCTGTGGGAGCGAGCCTGCTCGCGATGAGGCCGTGTCAGTCAACACTCATGTCGCTGATAGACCGCCATCGCTGGCAAGCCAGCTCCCACAGGTTTTTGCGCCGAACACAAAATACCAATCCAACCGAAACCCTGTTGGAGCGAGCCTGCTCGCGATGAGGCCGTGTCAGTCAACACTCCTGTCGCTGATAGACCGCCATCGCTGGCAAGCCAGCTCCCACAGGTTTTTGCGCCGAACACAAAATACCAATCCAACCGAAACCCTGTGGGAGCGAGCCTGCTCGCGATGAGGCCGTGTCAGTCAACACTCATGTCGCTGATAGACCGCCATCGCTGGCAAGCCAGCTCCCATAGGTTTTTGCGCAGAACACAAAATACCAATCCAACCGAAAACCCTGTGGGAACGAGCCTGCTCGCGATGAGGCCGTGTCAGTCAACACTCATGTCGCTGATAGACCGCCATCGCTGGCAAGCCAGCCCACAGGTTTTTGCGCCGAACACAAAATACCAATCCAACCGAAACCCTGTGGGAGCGAGCTTGCTCGCGATGAGGTCCGTGCAGGCACCCACAATCGATCGTTCCCACGCTCCGCGTGGGAATGCAGCCCCGGACGCTTCGCGTCCGAACGATGCAGGATCGTCAAGCGTTACTTAGGCCCAAGAATCTTCACCAACTTGTCCGGCGACGGCGCCCCTTGCTGTTGCTGCAACTCGCCTTTTTCATCCAGGTAGAAAATCGCCGGGGTCGCGGACAACTCCAGCTCTTCCATCAATTGCATGTTGGCATCGAGCTTGGCCTGGATCGCCGGGGGAATGTCTTTCAACGGTTTCAGGGTGCTGGCCTTGCCGGCCTGTTCGTGGTCGTTGAGGGTCTTGCCCGGGTCCTTGGCGGCCAGCATCGCGGCGGCTTTGCCCGGACTGTCTTCGCGGATGATCCCGACCATGATGTGCCGCAACTGCACCTTGCCGGCCTTGACCCACGGCCGCGCCTGTTCCCAGAACATGTTGCAGTACGGGCAGTTGGGGTCGCTGAACAGATACACCACCCGTGGCGCATCCTTGTTGCCGTCGGCGATCCAGTTGCTGGCATCGAACTTGGCCCAGACCTCCTTGGCCATCGGCGCATACACCAGTTTCTGCAACGGCGCGCTGCTCAGGTCATTGCCCTCGGCGTCATACAGGTTGCCGAGAATCACATGCTGGCCGTCCGGCGTCAGGTACAGCGCCATGCCGCGATTCTGGTACTGCGCCGCATAGCCGCGCAGGCCATCCGGGGCGTCGAACTGTCCGACGATTTTTGCCCCCTTGGCTTCGATTTTCTTGATCGCCGCCGGCAGCTCTTCGGCCTGGACGGTGGGCAGCTGCAGCAGGGCGGCGCCCAGGGTCAGGGTCAGCACGTGGCGGAGGCGGGGCATGGCGAATTCCTTGAAAGCGTGGCCGGGTTGGCGGAGGTCGGGGTTTCGAAGTGTTCCAGGGCGCGGGCGAGGCTGGCTTCGGACAGCTCGCCGAGGTGGCTGCCGAGCAGGCGACCCTCGGCGCTATAAAACAGCGTAGTCGGCAGCGCCATGGAACCCACGGCCTTGCCCAGGCGGCCACTGCCATCGAACAGCACGTTGTTGAGGTTCAGGCCCTGGGTGGCGAGGAAGGTGCTGACGCTTTGCATGCTTTCCGCCTGATTGACGAACAGAAACGTCAGGTCCGGGCGCTGTTGCTGGGCGTTTTCCAGCACCGGCATTTCCCGGCGGCAGGGCGGACACCAGGTGGCCCACAGGTTGATCACCAGCGGGCCACCCTGATAGTCGGTCAGTTGCACGGTTTCCCCGGCGGCGTTGCGCAGGGTGATGTCCGGCAGGCGCGTGCCTTGCTCGTAAATTGCCAAGGAAAAAGTCGCCAGCAGCCAGAACAACAGGCCGCTGCCGACGCCGAAACCCAGCGGCTTGCGCAGGGCCGGGCGCTTCCAGCCGCGATACAGGGCCAGCAGCAGTAGCGCCACTACGCCCGGCCAAGCGAGGAAGCCGCCATCGCGCAGGTCGACGATTTGCCACAGGTCATTGCGATAGTGCGGCCAATAGGCGATGACGAAACCGATGCGCGCCGCGAGCAATCCCAGCAGAAACAGGCTGAACAATGCCGACTCGGGATTATCGCCGCCGCGCTTGGCCACCCGCCAACCGACGAAGGTCGCCAGCGCCAGCGCGCTGATCAGCAGCAAGTGGTTCAGCGCGATGGCAAAGGTGCCGAGGGTGAAGGTCAGCATCAGCGGGCGTCTCGGGTGGTGTTCCAGCGTTGCAGGAAAGTGGCGGCATCGACTTCGCCGGTGATGCGCTGGCTGCGGCGCTCTTCGCCGTCGGCGCCGATCCACAGCAGGCTCGGCGGTCCCGGCACCTGATAACGCCCCAGCAGTTCACGGCTGGCGGCATTGTCGGCGGTCACGTCCAGCCGAAGCAAGCGCACGCCTTGCAGGGCGCCGAGCACTTCGGGTTTGGCGAAGATCTGTTTTTCCATGTCCTTGCAGGCCACGCACCAGTCGGCGTAGTAATCCAGCAAGACCCATTGGCCCTGGGTCTTGGCGGCGTCCAGTTGCTGTTGCAGCGCGGCGGGGTTGTTCACCGTGGTAAAGGCCTCATGGGCGGAGGGCCCGCCGGCCAGGCGCGAACCGCTGTAGACCTGCAAGGGTTGGTACAGATCGTCACCGCCACCCGCGGCACCGATCACCAGCAAACTGCCCCACAGTCCCATCAGCAGCGAACCGATGCCGAACAACTGCGCCACGCGACCGAAACCGGCGGCCTGGCGCCAGGCCGCGTAGGCCGCGACCAATAGCAACGCGCCGCACAGGCCGAGCCATAACGACGGCGCCAGCACTGGCCGGATCATCAACAAGGCTGTGCCAAGGAACAGGAAACCGAACACGCCCTTGAGCAGGTTCATCCAGGCGCCGGGCTTGGGCAGCAGGCGATTGCCGACGGTGACCAGCAACAACAGCGGCACCCCGATGCCGATGCCCAGGGCAAACAGGATCAGCCCGCCGTGCAGCGCATTGCCGCCCTGGGCGATGTAAAGCAGGGCCCCGGCCAGCGGCGCGGTCATGCACGGGCCGACCAGCAACCCGGACAGCGCCCCCAACACGCCGGCACCGATCAGGCTGCCTCCGCGCTGGTTGCGCCCGACGTTTTCCAGGCGATCGCGCAGGGCCACCGGCAATTGCAATTCAAAGAAGCCAAACATCGGCAACGCCAGCAGCACGAAAATCACCGCGAAGCTGCCGAGCAACCAGGGATTTTGCAACCAGGCTTGCAGATTGGCACCGAGCAGGGCCGCCAGCACGCCCATGGCGGCGTAGATCAGGGCCATGCTCACCACGTAGGCACTGGCCAGGAAAAAACCACGGCGCGGCGACGCACCGCTGCCCACCACCAACCCGGCGAGGATCGGCAGCATCGGCAATGAGCACGGGGTAAACGCCAGCAGCAGGCCGAGACCGAAGAACACCAGCAGGCTCCAGCCCAAGGCGTGTTGTTGCAAACCGCTGGCCAGCGCCTGGTCCTGGGCCTGGGTGGCAAGGGGGGCGACCGCCGGGGAGATTGCGCTGTTGCCCAAGTCGATGACCCGGGTTTGCGGCGGGTAACACAGGCCGGCGTCGGCGCAGCCCTGGTAACTGACTTTGACCTGACCGCTGGCACCCGCCGGGATCTTCAGCTCCAGGCCCTGGCGATAAACCTCTTGCTGGCCGAAAAACTCGTCGTTGTGATCTTCACCCTTGGGCAGGGCGGGTTTCTTCCCGTCGGCCAGGCCGTCGAACTTGAGGCGCTGCTGATACAGGTAATAACCGTCGGCGATCTGCCAATAGAGTTGGGTTTCACCGGAGTCCAGACGTTCGGAGGTGAAGATGAAGGCGCTGTCGACGGGCAGGAAATCAGGCTTAGTTTCGAACGGATTGCTGGCGGCCTGGGTCAGGCCGGAAATCATCGCCATCAAAAGAAAAAGTAAATAACGCATCGACAACGCCTTGGAAGGTACAGATGCCGGCCACGATGCTGGCCAGCGATTAACCGGGTGTTAACAATTGCTTACGACCCCGGTTGAAGATCGGCGAGCGCACGGCCGGTGCGCGCTCGCCGGGTGGATCAATCGACGTCGTTGTAGCTGAGCCTGAATTCGGACATCGGCCCATGCGCCAGCTTCCATTGGTCGGCTGAGGCCTTGGCGGCCTCAATCTGGACCGGTGTCATTTCCTGCTCAAGATCACTCAGGTAAGCCCTGGCCTCGGTATGGCGAGACAGTTGCCGCGTGGTCTCGACCACCAGCCAGATCAGGCCATAACCCTTGACCATGTCCTTGGTGAAACCATATTCGGTGTCGACCCCGGCCTCGTTTTCGTAATAGCCGGTCAGGCCAAAACCATAGTTCAGTACGCCGTTGACGTCATTCAGCTCAGCGCGTTTTTCCACCCATTGGCGTCGTTCGGGCAGGTTCTGGCTGACCGGGCGGCGATTGGCGTACCAGTGCAGCGCTCTGGAAAAGTTGGCATCCACGGCTTTTTTCAGCAAACCGTCGATCATCGCGCGACGGGCCAGCACATCCGGGATCAGGTTGTCGTCCTTGTCGTATTTCACGGCCGCCAGGTAGCTGGCTTCCGCAGAGCCCGCGTCCGAGGCTTTTTTCAGCCAGCTGAGATCCTGGGTCAACTCATACAGGGCCAGCATGCCGGCCGCCTCGCCCTTGTCAGCGCTGGCCTGGGCCAGTTCCCGGGCCTTTTTCAGCGAGTCCGCGTCCCCCAGGCGCATCAATGCATAGACATGGCCCTGGGCGCCGGCGAGTTGATACCAGTGCTTGGCGTCATCGCTCACTTTTCCTTCCTTGTCCTTGCGCCGCATGACTTCGGCCAAGGCGTATTGCGCGTCGCGATCACCTTTGACGGCACCGATGGTCAGATAACTGCTCGACTGGATGAATTCCCCCAGATTGTAGAGTTCCTGGCCCTTGGCGGTGGCCTCCTGCTGTTGCGTGTCGACCTGGGTCACCAGCGTCATCAGCGCGTCGCGCAGGGTGAAGAGTGTCTTTAATGTACTGACGTGTGAATACATACTGAATACCTGTGTTGATTGGATTGGATTGTTGCTCGCACAGGCTAGGGATACGGCAGGGGCTGGATGCGGTAGATATATATCGCTTGCGGATTTTTTTGTGCGGCACACTGATGGGCCGCCCAGATCGGCATAATCCGGCGTTAATCGGCAGGCTTTGTAATCGCCCTTTTATAAAGGTCTCACCATGCACGTACTGGTTTGCGAAGACGACGAGTTGATCGCCAGCGGCATCGTCGCCGGGCTGACCGCCCAGGGCTTGACCGTGGAACACGTGGCCACGGCGTCGGCGGCCCGGGCCATGCTCAAGGTCGCCGAGTTCGACGTGATGGTGCTCGACCTCGGGTTGCCGGACGAAGACGGCCTCAAACTGCTCCAGCAATTGCGTCACAACGGCTTGGAACTGCCAGTGCTGATCCTCACGGCGCGGGATTCGGTGACCGATCGAGTCGACGGCCTGCAAGCGGGCGCCGACGATTACCTGCTCAAACCCTTCGACCTGCGCGAATTGGCGGCGCGCCTGCACACGTTGCTGCGGCGCGTGGCCGGGCGCAGCGTCAACCTGATCGAACACGGTCCGCTGACGTACGACCCGAGCAGCCGCGAAACCACCCTGGCGGGTAAACCGGTGGACCTGTCCCGGCGCGAGCAATCCCTGTTGCAGGCCCTGTTGCACAACCGTGGCCGGGTGCTGTCCACCGAGCAGCTCAAGGACAGCGTCTACGGCTTCAACGACGAACTGGAAAGCAACGCCCTCAACGTGCACATCCATCACCTGCGCAGCAAACTCGGCAAAGGCATCGTTGAAACCGTGCGGGGCCTGGGTTATCGCCTGGGGCCGGCGGATGGCGGGGAACAGTCGAAGTGATGAGCCTGCGATTGCGCCTGAGCCTGACCCTCGGCGCCGCGTTTGCCTTGATCTGGGCCCTGGCCGCCGCCTGGATGCTCAGCGATTTGCGCAATCAAATGATGTTTTCCCTCGACCAGCGCCTGGTGGCGTCGGCGCGTATGGTCGCTGGTTTGCTGGAGCAGTTGCCGACCTTGCCGAGCAAGGGCGAGGGCACGCATTTCAGTGCTGAACAATTGAACATTCCCGGCGGCATGGCCTGCCAGGTCAGCTCGTTGCGCGGGGAAATCCTCGCCCGCAGCCACACCGAGCCCGGGCAGGCCCTGGAAGCGCAGACCATGGGTTTTCACGACCAGATGATCGACGGCGCGCCGTGGCGCACTTTCACCCTGACCCGTGGCGACGTGCGCATCACCACCGCTGACCGCGCCATTGAACGCGAAGCCCTTAACCTGTCGGTGCTGCTGGCGGCATCGGTGCCGGTGGGGGTGGCCCTGCTGGGTTGTCTGTGCCTGTTGTGGCTGGGCATCGGCCAGGGCCTGGCACCGCTCAATCGCATGCGCGACGCCTTGATGCGGCGCAGCGCCGATTCCCTCGAACCCTTGCAGATCCAGCCGTTGCCCAGCGAGTTGCAGCCCTTGCTCGACACCCAGAACCAGTTGTTCCTGCGCATCGGCAAGACCATCGAGCGCGAGCGGCGCCTGACCGGTGACGCCGCCCATGAACTGCGCAGCCCGCTGACCGCGATCAAGACCCACCTGCAAGTGGCGCGCATGACCGAAGGCGCCGCCCGGGATCAGTCCCTGGCACGGGCCGAGGAGGGCGCCGACCGCCTGCACCGGACCCTTGAACAGTTGCTGTTGCTGGCCCGGGTCGAGGGCAGTTTGTCGTTCGACGACGGCGTGCAATGCAGCGCCGAACAAGTGGCGCGGCTGGCCATTCAGGACGCGGCCACCGGTGACCGACGACGCATCAAGTTGCAATTGCCGGCGACGATTTCCACGGCACCGGTGCAAATGCCCGCGGTGCTGTCGATCGCTGCGCTGCGCAACTTGCTGGACAACGCCCTGCGTCACACGCCGAATGACGCCGAGGTGGAACTGAGTCTGGAAACCATCGGCAATCGCGTACGGTTTCTGGTCCGCGACCATGGCCCGGGCATTGCCGCCGACGACCTGCAACACCTGACCCAACGTTTCTGGCGCAACGGCCAGAGCACCGGCTGCGGTCTCGGGTTGGCGATTGTCCAGGCCATCGTCCAGCGCTGCGCGTGCAGTTTGCACTTCGACAGTCGGCCGGATGGGCTGCGGGTTGAGTTGAGCATGCCGTTGCAGGGTGTTTGACGGGTGGCTCTAACGTCCGCACACACCCTTTGTAACGTCTACACATTCGCGACCGCGCCGCCCCGCAACTATCGTTCATGCCGTAAGACTCAATGGATTGAGGACACGCGCCATGGATGCATCGCTTCACATCAGCAGGGCCACCCCGGCCGATGCCGGGATCATCAGCCGGATCATCGAGCGGTCGATTCGCGTCGGCTGCGCCATCGACCATCGCAATCACCCGTTGGTTGTCGAGGCCTGGGTCCGGCGCAACAACCTGGAGCAGGTGCAGACCTGGCTCAGTGACCCGCTGTTTTACCTGAACCTCGTGCAATTGCAGGACAAACCCATTGGCGTCGCCATGGCCACCGTCCAGGGCCGGGTGGCGTTCTGTTACGTGCAGCCGGAATGGTTTCGCCGAGGCGCCGGGCGCGCCTTGGTGCAGGATCTTGAAACCTGGCTCGCCACGCGCGGTTTTTCACACATCGACCTCGACAGCACCCGCACCAGCGAAGCCTTTTTTCAGCGCTTGGGTTACGGCCATGGCGCGGCCCCGTTCACGGCGTCGGGGCTGACCGTGATTCCCATGGACCGACAACTGGCGTCGCCATCATGGAAAGCCGACCGGGGGGCTAAATCCTGAGGTGGCTGGTGCGTTTCCACAACAGGACATTCATCAGCGTATTGAGGGGTCGAGAGATGCCAGTCGCTACCAGCCTTATCGAAGATCAGCCGGCCCGCAGTGTCGCGCCGGCCGCCGAGACGCTTTATCAGTTCAACGAGTCGCCCTTGCTCGCGCGACAGAACCAGCAAGAGTCCAACGCCCGCAGCTACCCGCGACGGATCCCCCTGGCGCTGAAACGGGCCAAAGGCCTGTACGTCGAGGACGTCGAAGGCCGGCAGTTCATCGACTGTCTCGCCGGGGCCGGGACCCTGGCGCTGGGGCATAACCACCCGGTGGTGATCGAGGCGATTCAGCAGGTACTGGCCGACGAGTTGCCGCTGCACACCCTCGACCTGACCACGCCGGTCAAGGATCAGTTTGTCCAGGACCTGTTTGCGCTGCTGCCTGCAGAGCTGGCCAGCGAAGCGAAGATCCAGTTCTGCGGCCCCACCGGTACCGACGCGGTGGAAGCGGCATTGAAACTGGTGCGCACCGCCACCGGACGCAGCACCGTGCTGTCGTTCCAGGGCGCCTATCACGGCATGAGCCAGGGAGCGCTGAGCCTGATGGGCAGCCTGGGGCCGAAGAAACCCTTGGGTGCCTTGCTCAGCAATGGCGTGCAGTTCATGCCGTATCCCTACGATTACCGCTGCCCGTTCGGCGTCGGCGGTGCCCTGGGGGTGCAAGTCAACCTCAACTACCTGGAAAACCTGCTCAACGATCCCGAGGGTGGCGTGCAACTGCCGGCCGCCGTGATCGTCGAAGCGGTGCAGGGCGAGGGCGGGGTGATCCCGGCGGATCTTGACTGGCTGCGTGGTTTGCGCCGCATCACTGAACAGGCCGGGGTCGCGCTGATCGTCGATGAAATCCAGAGCGGTTTTGCCCGCACCGGCAAGATGTTTGCCTTCGAACACGCCGGGATCATTCCTGACGTGGTGGTGATGTCCAAGGCCATCGGCGGCAGCCTGCCACTGGCGGTGGTGGTGTATCGCGACTGGCTCGACAAGTGGTTGCCCGGCGCCCATGCCGGGACTTTCCGGGGTAACCAGATGGCGATGGCCGCCGGCTCGGCGGTGATGCGTTACCTGGTGGAGCACAAGGTTTGCGAGCACGCCGCCGCCATGGGCGAGCGCCTTAGCGAGCACCTGCGCATCCTGCAACGGGACTTCCCGCAGTTGGGGGACATTCGCGGTCGCGGACTGATGCTCGGCGTCGAACTGGTGGACCCGGACGGCCTCGTCGACCGCCAGGCTCATCCACCGGCCTTTGCCCGTCTGGCGCCGCTGGTGCAACGCGAATGCCTCAAGCGCGGGCTGATTCTCGAACTCGGCGGACGCAACGGCGCGGTGGTGCGTTTCTTGCCACCGCTGGTGATTACCGCTGCGGAAATCGACCGGGTGGCGGAGATTTTCGGCCGGGCCCTGAGTGCCGCAGTGAGCAGCCTGTAAATTTTCCGGCGTTCCGTACGTTCCTTCTACATCACGGCCGCGTGTCTGGCGCGGCCGACCTTTTAGCAACGGAGATCCACCATGACTTCAGTTTTTGACCGCGAGGACATCCTCTTTCAAGTGGTGGTCAACCACGAAGAGCAATACTCGATCTGGCCTGACTACAAGGCCGTGCCACAAGGCTGGCGCACCGTGGGCAAGAGTGGCTTTAAGAAAGAGTGCCTGGCCTATATCGAAGAGACCTGGACCGACATGCGTCCGCTGAGCTTGCGGCAGAAGATGGAAGGGCAGGCTGCAGTGGTGCAGTAAAGCTGTCTGTCTCATGAAAAGCCCGCGTGAAGTCGCGGGTTTTTTGTTGGGGGATAGAGCCGGGTATTGGGGGGCATATCCGTTGCTGCGGTCAAGGCTGATATCGGTTCCGCTTTTACAGCGGTTCACTTGGAAAAACGGAATGCCGCCCAGCCCCAAGTAACCAAGCGCTTTTGCCCCTGTCGTTCGGTGCCTCGCCTAGGCTCGGCATGCCCGCGCTCCGGTCCTGCTCCGTGGGCCCGCCGCCATCGGCCATCCATGGCCGCGGGCGGCTAACCCGGCATCCATGCCGGGTTGCCCACTGCGCAGAACCTCCACTCGGCCTCTCGGAGGGGGCGGTGCACCCACAGCCGCCGAGGCGGCCTGGTAGCCGACCTTGCTGTTGGGTGGTGCGCGTACTTTGCTGAATCGCAAATCCCTGTTCCCACAGTGTTCAGTGGTGATCATGCGTTCTGTGTACGCCACAAACCTTGTAGGTGCGAGCCTGCTCGCGATGGCGGTGTGTCAGGCAACATCTTCATTGACTGACATACCCTCATCGCGAGCAGGCTCGCTCCTACAGGGAAACTGAGTACAGTCGCCAGCAACAGGTCGGCTACTAGGCCGCCTCGGCCGCTTGGCTTTTGATCTGGATGTGCCCCGTAAACCAGAGGCTGAACGCAGGTCTTGCGCAGGGGGCACCGCGGCAAGGATGCCGCGGTAGCCGCCCCCGGCCATGGATGGCCGATGGCGGCGGGCCCCCGGAGCAAGGCCGGAGTGAAGGCATGCCGAGCCTTAGCGAGGCACCGAATGGAGGGGATGAGAGCGCTTGGTTACTTGGCGCTGGGCGGCATTCCGTTTTTCCAAGTAACCCGCTGTAAAAGCGGAACCGATAGCAGCCGTTACCGCAGCAACGGATATGTACTCTGTCAACAAACCAGCCCCACCCAAGCCACTTAGGAAGCCCCACTCAACCCCTTGATCACCAACTCCACATTCCCCTCCAACTCCGCCACCGGATCCACGGCATCAGTGCTCAAGACCAACAACCGACTCCCGGATTCAGCAATCGCCGCCTTCAGCGCCTCGGACGGCTGGCGATGGTGCAACACCAGCGCCACATCATTGGCTTTCAACTCGGCGCTCAACTGTTTCAAGGCCTCCGGCGTCCACTCGGCATCCGGCCGGACATCGCTGCCGGTCAGTTCCAGATTGAGGCCGCTGACCAGGTAACCAAAGTGATCGCTGAGGCTCATCACGCTGAGGTTGTCGACGCTGGCCAGGCGCGCCTCGCTGTCGGCGCTGAGCTTGAGCAAGCGTTGCTTGAGGGTCGCCAGGTTGGCGTCGATCTTCGCTTTGGCGCTGGGTGCCAGGCGCACTAGGTCCGCCGCCATCACATCGGCCATGCGCCCCATGTTGTTGCTCGCCAGCCACGGCTGGCTGTTCAAGCCATCGACCTTGAGCCCTGGCTGTACGGCAATGCCGGGCAGGGCGCCGTCAACCGGGCGCGCGGCGTCGACTTCGACGATGCGGATGTTGCTGCGCCGCGCCATCGGGTACAGCGGATCGTCCGCCCACAACGAGCGCAGGCCGATCACCGCATCCGCTTCATTCGCCAGTCCGGCGAGGGCCGGGCCGCCGCGGGTGCTGAAATACGCGGTCTGCCGTGAGCCCGGCAAGTTGGCCGGCGCGGCGCGTTCCAGTTTGACGTCGGTGCCTTTGAGCAGCACTTCGCCCAAGCCATAGGTGATCGGCAACGAGGCCAGTACCCGCACTGGCTTGGCCGCGTCGGCGGCGTTCAATGAAGGTGAGGCCAGGCCACACAGGACCAAGGCCAAGGTCAATCGACGCAGAGGAACAGTCATTTATCCGAGATTCCCTTTCAGGCTGGGGACAACGCCGCGCGCGATGGCGGCCAGGGCGAAGGCGATGCCGGCGACCAGAATGATCGCGGCGCCGGATGGAATCGGCAGGTCGAAGACGATCGGCGCCAGAATCCCGCACAGGGTGCTGACCGTGGCAATCACCACCGAGCACCAGAAGAAGCCCTTGAGCGACTGGCTGAGCAAACGCGCCGCCGCCGCCGGAATCACCAGCAAGGCGCCGACGAGGATGGCACCGATGACTTTCACCGCCGCCACGGTGATCAGGGTCACCAGGATCACGAACAGGTAATCCAGGGTTTTCACCGCAACGCCGCGCACCGCGGCCAGTTGCGGGTTGAAACTGGCGAGCATGATGCGGTTGTACAACGGCAAGGCCAGGGCCATGACCAATGAGCCGACCACCGCCAGCACCAGCAAATCGTTGCCGTTGACCGTGAGCACCGAACCGAACAGCACGTTCTCGAGGATGTGCACGTTGATTTTGCCGGCAAGGATCAGCAGCAAGCTCGCCCCCAATGCCAGGGACACCGAGAGGAACACCCCGATCAAGGTGTCGGGCGCCAGGCCGGTTCGGTTGCGCAGGTAGTTGAGCAAAATCCCGAACAACAGGCAGTAGCCGAACAACGCGCCATACGGCCCGGTGTAGGGTTCGCCGAGCAGGATGCCCACGGCGACGCCCGTCAGTGCCGCGTGGCCAACGGCTTCGGAGAAAAACGCAAAGCGCTTGACCACTACCAGCGTGCCGAGGCCACCGAGCACCGGGCCGATCAGCAACCCGGCGAGCAAAGCGTTGACCACAAACCCATAGGCCAGGGCTTCCGGCAGGTAACCGGACGAGGCCCAGCCCTGGACCATCAAACGAAAGGCTTCGTAACTCATCAGGCAGCGCTCCCCCGTGGATGAGTGGAAAACAGCGTCAGCAGACGCTCCGGGGTCAACGCCTGTTGTGGCGTGGCATCGAACAGCACCCGGCGATTGAGCCCGGTGACCCGGTCCGCCAGACGTCCGACGGCTTCCAGGTCATGCTCGATCCACAGCACGGTAATGCCGCTCTGGCGCCAGTCGCCGAGCAGCCGTTCGAACACCTGGATGCCTGCTTCATCGAGGGCCGACATCGGTTCGTCGAGCACCAGCAACTGCGGCGCCGGTATCAGCCCCTGGGCTAGAAGCACCCGTTGCCGTTCGCCACCGGACAGCGCACCCATGCGGCGCTTGCGCTTGTCCTGCATGCCGACCCGTTCCAAGGCTTCGCCGATGGCGGTTGCGTAATGTTTGCTCAAACCGAGAAAGGCCGGGCGACGCTGGACCATGGCGGCCATGAAGTCGTCGACGGTCATCGGCAAGCCGCGATCGAATTCCAGCGCTTGCGGCACGTAGCCGATGGTGCCGGGTTCACCAGGCCATTGCAGGCTCAGCGTGCCCTGATGCGGCATCTGCCCGAGCAAGGTCTTGATCAGCGAACTCTTGCCGCCGCCGTTGGGCCCGACCAGGGCGTGGACGCTGCCGGGCTGCACCTGGAAGGTCACGTTGTCGAGGATGGTGGTGCGGCCGAGGGTCAAGCCGACCGCCGCAAAATCCAGCGTTGGCCCCGAAACGAGTGGGAGCGAGCCTGCTCGCGAAAGGGGCGTGTCAGTCGACATGAATGTTGGCTGACCCTCCGCATTCGCGAGCAGGCTCGCTCCCACAGGGGATTCTGGATGGGTCGGATTGAGGGTTTCTTTTGCCGTCATGCGCCGGACTCCTGAATCGCCCGGACCACGGTATTGAGGTTGCCGGTCATTTCCTTTTCGTACTTGTCGGCGGTGTATTCGCCGTAGGAAATGTGCGATAGCGGGTACAGCTTGACCCCGGACTCGCGCTGGATGGTATCGACGTAGGTGGACGGGAAATCCATCTCCGAGAAGATCACTTTCACGTCCAGTTCCCGCAGTTGGTCGATGGTTTTCTTCAACTGGCTGGGGCTCGGCTCGATGCCGTGGGCCGGCTCGACCACGGCGGTCACTTCCAGGCCGAACTCGCGCAGCAGGTAGTCGTAGGCGGCATGCACCGTCGCCACTCGCAGTTCGGCGTTCGGCGCCTGGGTCAGTTTGGCCAGGGCGTCGGCGCGCATCTGCCGCAGGCGTTTGCCGTAGGCGCGGGCGTTCTGGGTGTAGGTCTTGGCGTTGTCTGGATCAAGCTTGCCCAGTTCCCGGGCGATGTTGTTGACTTGGGCAATCGAGGCGCTGATCGACAGGAAGGTGTGCGGGTTGACCACCTTGCCCGCGCCCCGGGCGGCGGTGCCAGTGGCGGCCAGCAGCGGCACGTTTTCGTTGGCTTCGATCACCGGCACGTCAGGGGTTTCACTGGCGGCAATCATGCGGTCGGCGAAGTCGTCGTGACCGACGCCGTTGAGCACCACCACGTCCAGCCCGCTGATGCGCTTGATGTCTTCGGCGCGGGGCTCATAGGCGTGCGGGTTGAAACCGGCGGGAATCAACGGCACCACTTCGGCCTTGTCGCCGACGATGTTGGCTACGTAGCTGTAATAAGGGTGCAGGGTGATGCCGATGCGCAGGCGTTTTGCCGGTTCGGCGCTGGCCAATGGCGCGATCAGGCAGGCCAGCAGGCCGACCAGCAGCGTGCGCATTAACGGTGAACGGTGAGATGAACTGGACATGGATAAACGGTCTTCTCGCGGAAAAGGGATCAGTGCCGGTGCTGGCGGGTCACGCCGGCATCGAATTGCGCGACGATCTGCTGCCAGCCGGCGCTTTCGAGGGCGGCGTCGCTGAGATCGCTGGGCGGCTGAAGGTCAGGGCGGCGGTTGAGCCAGATGTCCGGGGCGTCCGATTGCTCGCTGATGCGCATCAGCAAGGAGCCGGCCACGGTGGGCGCCTGGCTGTGGCCGAAATAGGCCTGGGCTTCGATCAGTTGCCAGGCATGGCCGCCCCGGCTGACGGAACTGGCGTCCTGGGCGAACGGCGCAAAACCTTCTTCGGCCAGGGCTGCGGGCGTCGGCAGGGCCTGTTGTTCCTGGCGCAGCAGATGAATCTCGTCGAGGGTCACCCGCAGGTCGGCGTAGATCCCTTGCTCGGACGCGCTAAGGTCGCGGCGCGCATCCAGTTGATGGGCGCTGATCGTGCTGACTTCCTTCGACTCGCCGTGCCAGGCCACCACCGACCCGGCGATGGTCAGGATCACCAGGCACAACAACAGCACGTAGAGGGTTTCATGGCCGGCACCGGCCGGACGGACGATTTGCGTGGTCGGTGCACTCATGGGGCCTGGATATCCGCTTGGTCGATTTCCACCACGTGGCCCGGACCGGCGTCGAACAGCACGTAGAACTCGGCGGCGGGTTTCTTGAAGGTCAACGTCGAATCGGCGCCGAGCTTGCCCGGCACCAAAATGGTTTCGTCATAGCCGATCACGTCAAGGGTCACGCCGGGCGCGCCGCTGCCATCGGAGAAACCGCCGGTGCATTGGATCTGTTCGGCGTCGACGGCCTTGCACTCGCACATCGGGTTGTGGGCCAGGGCCTGGGTGGTGAAACCGGCGCACAGCACCAGCAGTGCAGCGCTCAGTGAGCAAGGACGAATCATGGTCGGCCTCCTTGTTTGTTCAGCCAGTCGAGGGTCGCGGGGGAGGCTTGGCTCAGCGGGATCGACGCTTGGTGCATGCTGCCGTCCCAGCCTTCCATGGTGATCCACAGTTCGGCGTCGGCCTTGGTCTTTTCCGGGATCGGCAGCAGCGCGCCCATGCGGTACGGTGTGCCGAAGAAAATCACCCCGGCGGCGCGCAGGCTGCGGGGCTTGCCGAGGCGCAGGTAAGTCGCCTTGACCTGATCGCCGCAGCTGGCGCACAGCGCCGCGTTAAAGCTTTTCATATAGCCGGCGGGGCCTTCGGGCCGTGGCGCTTCGTTGCGCAACTCGGCCAGGCGCACGCTCCACGGCCCGACCTGGACTTCACCGATCTCCCGTTCACCGAGGCCGGTGTCACCGCGAAACAGGGCAGCGTCGGCAAAATACTTCGGCATGAAGCCCAGCGGCACCAGCAACAGCAGGACGTTGATGTGGAAACGCCATTTATGCCAGAAGCGGCTCAGGGCCGAGCCCGGTTTGTCTGCGATAAACAGGCTCATTGGCTGACCTCCGTGGCGACGGCGACCCGCTCGCGTTTATGACTGCGTTTAAGCGCGTTGGCGGTGGCCAGGGCGGTGCGTTTGGTCCAGATCAGCAAGCCGCTGAGGACCATCATGCTCAGCACCAGGCCGAAGAAGAACCAGATCAGTTTGATCCACAATCCACCAAAGTCACCGGTGTGCAGCGGACGCATGGACTCGGTCACCAGCTCCAGGCCGGAGCGGTCGCCCAGCAAGCGCGTCGAGCCGACATCGCCGGTGTAGGGGTTGATTTCGGCGGTCTGGTACATCAGCGGATACCAACTGCGGCCACCCACCTGGAGGTAGCTGTAGGCGTTGGCCGGCAGGCTGACATAACTGTCGTCCAGCCCGGGAATGCGTTCTTTCGCTGCCTGGATCGCGCTTTCCAGGCTGATCATCGGCGGCGGCGAGCCATCAGCGCTCAGGGGCACGCTTTCCCGGGGCACCACCGGTACGACGGGGGCGGTGGAAATCGTCACTTGGTTATCGAACATGAACGCCTGGATCAGAAACCAGGTACTGGTGATGGAAATCACCGCGATAAACCAGATCGACCAGATGCCGCTGAGGCGATGGAAGTCGCCCCAGAAAATCCGTGCACCGTGGCGAATACGCAGGGTCGGGCGGAAAAAACCTTTCCAGAAACGCTTGTACACCACCAGCCCAGTCACCAGCGACGCCAGCAACGGCAGGCTGAGGAACGACACCAGGTACCAGCCCCAACTGTAACCATTGGTGAACGGCACCAGCCACCAGCCGTGCAGCGCACGGGTGAACGCCTTGAAGTTGAAGGTCGGCGCGGCGCCCTGGATTACCCCGGTGTAGGGGTTGACGTAGACGACCGTCGAACGCCCGTCGGGGTAGGTGACATCGACGTCGAGGGCAAAGTGCGATTCGTCGGGCCGGTTGATCTCTTTGACCAGCAGGTCCGGCTCGGCTTTCTTGATCTCGGCGATGATCTGGTCATAACCGAGCAACGGCGCGTCGTCCGACGGCTGGCTGGCGCGCATCTGCGGGTTGGCCAGCCAGACGATTTCCTGGCTGACCACCGCCAGGGTGCCGGTGACACAGACGATCAGGACAAAAAACCAGATCGGCAAGGCCAGCCAGCTATGGACCAAAAACCAGAGTTTGGAGCGGGATTTCTTGGACATGATGAGGGGTCTTGTTTCGATGAGAGGACTGCCGCTACGGGCTTCGCAGCGCTGCGATCCGAAAAAGGCCGGTCGTGGCTGTTGCCTACGCGAACCGACTGTATCTCTATAAGACGGATGAGCAGGACAAATCCCGAAACAGAGTTGAAAGCAAATGTTTCGCATTCACCAAAAGAACATGGCGATGAGCCTCTTGTGGAAGCGAGCCTGCTTGCGAAAGCTGTGGATCAGACAAGATCTTCATCAACTGACACGGCCTCATCGCGAGCAGGCTCGCTCCCACAGTTGGATGGGGTACAACCGTTACCGCAGAAATGGATATGTACTCAACCCAACCAAAACATGGGGCAACCCCCTCACCACAAGAACTCACCCACCGGGGACTTGAGTACAGCCGCAAGTCCCACAGGGGTAGATTCCAGGTTATCCAACACGAACCATGTTCCAAGCCATCACTCCCAGGCCATTGATGCACCAGACCCGCTGCTTATGATGGAAGCAGACGCCTGTGGCCCCCGAGCCGCGCGTACTTTCCTCCGAGCGAGTGCTGTCATGACGCCTGCAAGAACCCTCTACGACAAACACCTTGATTCCCACACCGTGTGCCGTCTCGACGACCAGGGCCACGTACTGTTGTACATCGACCGCCAGGTCATCAACGAATACACCAGCCCCCAGGCATTCAGCGGTTTGCGCGAGGCCAAGCGCCCGGTGTGGCGTCCGGGTACGTCGCTGGCGGTGGTCGACCACGTCAACCCCACCGCGCCGTTGCGCGTAGCGGCCATGCCCGATGCTGGCGGCGCGCGGCAGGTGTCGTACCTGGCGGAAAACTGCCGCGACTTCGGCATTGAGTTGCTGGACATCCTCGACAAGCGCCAAGGCATCGAACACGTGATTGCCCCGGAGCAGGGTTTCATCCTGCCGGGCATGGTGATCGCCGCCGGGGACAGCCACACCACCACCTACGGCGCGTTGGGCGCGTTCGGCTTCGGCATCGGCACGTCGGAAATCGAACACCTGCTGGCCTCGCAAACCCTGGTCTACAAACGCCTAAAAAGCCTGCGGGTGACGGTCAATGGCGAGTTGGCGGCGGGGCTGACCTCCAAAGACGTGATCATGGCGCTGATCGGCCAGATCGGTGCTTCGGGGGCCACCGGCTACGCGATTGAGTTTTGCGGTTCGACCATCGATGCCCTGAGCGTCGAGGCGCGCATGACCATCTGCAACATGGCGGTGGAGGCCGGCGCCCGGGGCGCGTTCATGGCTCCGGACGAAAAAGTCTTCGCTTACCTCAAGGGCAAGCCGCGGGCGCCGAAAGGTGCCTTGTGGGATCAAGCGGTGGAGAAGTGGCGCGGATTGCACAGCGATCCCGACGCCCAGTTCGACCGCGAAGTGCAGCTCGACGCCTCCGCGCTGGAGCCCATGGTCACCTGGGGCACCAGCCCGGACCAGGCCTCGCCCATCGGGGCCCGGGTGCCGGACCCGCAAGACGTCAGCGATTTGATCCTGCGCCAGGACATGCACCGCGCCTTGAAGTACATGGGCCTGGAAGCCGGCATGCCGCTGAGTGACATCGTCATCAGCCACGCCTTCATCGGCTCCTGCACCAATGCGCGCATCGAAGACCTGCGCGATGCCGCCAGCGTAGTGCGCGGCAAACACGTGGCCGGGCATGTGCGGGCGATGATCGTTCCCGGCTCCACGGAGGTCCGCGACCAGGCCGAGGCTGAAGGCTTGGCGGCGATCTTTATCGACGCCGGTTTCGAGTGGCGGCAATCCGGCTGCTCGATGTGCCTGGCGATGAACGATGACGTGTTGGCGCCGGGAGACCGTTGCGCTTCCAGCACCAACCGCAACTTCGAGGGCCGTCAGGGTGCAGGCGCTCGCACCCATTTGATGAGCCCGGCGATGGTGGCCGCCGCCGCGATCACCGGTCGCCTGACCGACATTCGCCACTTTGGAGACCGCCCATGAGTCTGCAACCGTTCACCCAGGTCAGCGGCCAGGCCGCGCCAATGCTTGCCGCCAACATCGACACCGACGTGATCATGCCCAAGCAGTTCCTCAAGGGCATTGACCGTGCGGGCCTGGATCGCGGGTTGTTTTTCGATTTACGGTTCCTGGCCGACGGTCAGCCAAATCCGGAATTCGTGCTCAACCAACCGGCCTGGCAAGGCGCAAGCTTTATGGTGGTGGGACCGAATTTTGGCTGCGGTTCCAGCCGTGAACACGCGGTGTGGGGCCTGAAGCAAATGGGCATCCGTGCGCTGATCGGCAGCAGCTTCGCCGGGATTTTTTACGACAACTGCCAGCGCAACGGCGTGTTGCTGATCACCCTCGACGAAGCGGTGTTGCAGCGCCTCGAACAGGTGGTCAGCCAGGCCCAGAGTGCGCGGATCAGCGTCGACCTGGAGAGCCAGCAGATTGTCCTGCATGACGGCGAAGTGATCCCGTTCGAGATCGACACCTTGCGCAAGACCGCGCTGTTACTGGGCCTGGACGCGATCGGCAGCACCTTGCAGCGCCGTGAACAGATCCAGGCGTTCGAGCGCCAGCACCTCGCTGCGAACCCCTGGCTGTCCTGAACACATCGTCCATCTGTGGGAGCGAGCCTGCTCACTCCTACAGTTCGGATTGCGGGATTCCCACTAAATCGACAACCCTTTGAAATGCTCCTGCAAAAACTCCACGCACGCGCGCAGTTTCCCGGAGTACGCCAGCCGCGTCGGGTACACCGCCCAGACGTTGGCGCTTTGCGTGTAGTCCGGCAGCAGTTGCACTAGTCGTCCCTGCTGCAGCAGCGGTTTCACATCCCAGAGTGAGCGCAGCAGCACGCCGCGTCCATCCAGTGCCCACTGCAAAACAATCTCGCCGTTGTTCGACGACAACGGCCCGCTGACCCGCACGTTTTCCTGTACCCCGTCGCGCTCCAGGTTCCAGATGCCGAAGGCGTTGTCGCGCTCCTTGATCACCAGGCAATGGTGCTGCTCCAGATCGCTCAACGTCTGCGGCGTGCCGTGGCGTTGCACGTAGGCCGGCGCGGCGCACAGCACCCGGCGATTGCTCACCAGGCGCCGGCCGATGTGCTGGCCGGGAATGTCGTCGCCGACGCGGATTTCCAGGTCAAAGCCTTCATTGACGATGTCCACCACCCGGTCGAACAGATCGAGGCGAATTTCCAGATCCGGGTAGCGCTCGGCCAGCAGCGACAGGGCTGGCGCCACGTGATTGCGGCCGAAGCCGAAACTGCTGCACAAATGCAGGCGCCCACGGGGGCTGTCGTGGGCGTCGCTGAGTTCATCATGCAGTTGCTGGAAATCTTCAAGAATGCGCAGGGCCCAGCGTTGCACGCGCTCGCCGTCCTCGGTCACGGCGATGCGGCGACTGGTGCGGTGCAACAGGCGAGTGCCGAGGGTGGTTTCGAGAATCTGGATGCGCTTGCTGACGTAGGCCGGCGACAGGCCTAACTCGTCGGCGGCGGCAGCGAAGCCGGCCTTGCGGATCACGGTGAGGAATACACGCAGGTCTTCGGGCAGGGGCACGGTGTCTTTCTTTTGGGTCATGGCAGAACGCGAACTGGCGGCATGAGCCGCCAGAGTAGCATCGAAATTTGCCGATCAAGAACGCGCTGTTATCCCGGCGCCGCGTGGCGAGTCAGCGCTAGGTCAGCAAGAAGTCCAGCACTTCGGTCAGCAGCAGGTCGGGTGCTTCTTCGGCGATGTAATGCCCGGCGGGCAAGGCCTTGCCCCGGACATCGCTGGCCACCTGTTGCCACTCTTTGAGCGGCTCGAAACAGCGCCCGACCGTGCCTTCGGCACCCCAGAGGACCAGCAACGGCAGCGTGAGGTGATGGCCGGCGGCAATGTCGGCGCGGTCGTGTTCCAGATCGATTTGCGCGCTGGCGCGATAGTCTTCGCAGATGCCCCGGGCGCTGCCGGGACGTTGCAAGCAGCGCAGGTATTCGCCGAAGGCTTCGTCGGTGAAGGGTTTCAGGCCCGCACTGCGGCTGCCCATCACGCTGCGCAGGTAGGCTTCGGGATCGGCTTCGATCAGGGTTTCCGGCAGCGGCGCCGGGCGGATCAGGAAAAACCAGTGCCAGTAGGCGCGGGCGAAGGCTTCGTTGGTCTGGGCGTACATCGAGAGGGTCGGGGCGATGTCCAGCAACGCCATGCGCTGCACCGCGTGCGGATGGTCGAGCGCCAGGCGATGGGCGACCCGCGCGCCACGGTCATGGGCCAGCACCGAGAACTGCTCGAACCCCAGGGACTGCATCAACTCAAGGCCATCGCGGGCCATTTCGCGTTTTGAATAGGCGCAGTGGTCGTCACTGGCGGCCGGGCGCGAACTGTCGCCGTAGCCGCGCAAGTCGGCGGCGACCACGGTGAAATGCTCGGCCAGTTGTTCGGCGATCTTGTGCCAGATCACATGGGTCTGCGGGTGACCGTGCAGCAGCAACAGGCCGGGGCCGCTGCCGCCGAGGCGGTAGGCAATGTCGACACCGTTGACGTGGCGCTGGTCTTTGAGAAATCCGGCAAACATGGAATGAGTCCTTTAATGGCGCTTGTCATCGTGCCGCATCCTGAAATCCCCGGGGCCTCAGGGCAAGGGGCAAAGCGTGGGGCGGTTGTTCATGAAGTGTGTTCAAGGGTGGGGCGGTGTCTGTTCCGGCCCCATCGCTAGCAGGCTAGCTCCCACAGGGGGTCTGTGGCGAACACAAATCCATTGTGGGAGCTAGCCTGCTAGCGATGAGGCCAGCCCAGGCAATAAAGAACTCAACCCTGCTGGAACATCTCCTTCGCCCGCTGCTCAATCTGCCCCTGGGTCAAATCCTCCTTGCGAGTGGCCAGGAACCACAGGTGGCCATAGGGATCTTTCAAGGTCCCTGAACGATCGCCATAAAACTGATCCTTGACCTCGGACACCACCGTGCCCCCGGCTTGAATCGCCTGGGCATAAGACTTATCCACATCCTCCACATACACATGCAAACCCACGGACGGCGCGTTGTCCGGGTTGCTCAACGGTCCCTGGTCGCACGGCGTGCCGAGCATGATCGGGCAGTCGCCGATACGCAGTTCGGCATGGCCGATGCTGCCGTCGGGCATGCTCAGGCGCATCACCTCGGTGGCGCCGAAAGCCTTCTTGTAGAACTCGATGGCCTCGGCGGCTTTGTGGATGCCCAGATAAGGCGTGATGCTGTGATAACCCTCGGGAATGGGTTTGACGCTCATGATGGTTCTCCCTGTTGTTGTCTGGAATGAAAGGCGTCACGCGCCAGATTCCGGTCGATTAACTATAGGTCAGCGCCTCTCGGCGGACCGGGTGACCGACGAGCAGCAGCGCCACTGTTCAGCCATCAACAGCGCGGCAACAGATTGCGCTGAAGTCGCCATCCCACCCCCCCAAAAAAAGCCTGAAGGGCTCGAAAACACGGGCCCAGTTGACTCGGCACAGAAGCTGCAATACCCCTCGTATTCACCTTGTATCGAGAGCCTTGTATGCCTGCCTTGCCTGAATCCGCCGTTTATCCGATCAACCCGCCGGCCGCCCACCGCATCGCCGACGACGCCGAAGCCTTGCGCGTGGCCGAGCAGGTGGCGGCGCGTTTGCTGGAGCACGATGCCGAGCGTGATCGCAGCCGCCAGGTGCCGGTGGAAGTTGTCGACCTGTACTCCAACAGCGGCCTGTGGGGCATCACTGTGCCCCGGGAATTCGGCGGTGCCCAAGTGTCCTACGCGACCCTGGCCCAGGTCATCGCGATCATCTCGGCGGCGGACCCGTCCCTGGGACAAATCCCGCAAAACCATTACTGCCTGCTGGAAGACATTCGCCTGCAAGGCACTCCGCAACAGCAGGCGCATTTCTTTGGCCTGGCGCTGCAAGGCCATCGCTTTGCCAATGCCTTGTCGGAAACTGGCGGCAAGAATGTGCAGGACATCCAGACCACTATCCGCCGCTACGGCGACGGTCATGTGATCAACGGGCGCAAGGGCTATTGCACCGGTTCGCTGTACGCCCACTGGCTGGCGGTGCTGGCGGTGGATGAGGAGGAGAAGGGGCAGCTGGCGTTTGTCCCGCGCGGCACGCCGGGTCTGGCGATCGTCGACGATTGGGACAGCATCGGCCAGCGCACCACGTCCAGCGGCACGGTGCTGGCAGAGAATCTGCACGTTGCTGCCTTCAATCTGTTCCCGACGTATCGGTCCTACGAGAGTCCGACCTTGGCCGGCCCGTTTGCGCAACTGACCACCGCCGCCATCGACGCCGGCATCGCCCGCGCCGCGTTGCGCGACACCATTGCGTTTGTCCAGCAACAGGCGCGGCCGTGGATCGATGCCGGGGTCGACAAGGCCAGCGAAGACCCGTTGACCATTATTCAGGTCGGCGCCCTGGACATTCGCCTGGAAGCCGCCGAAGCCTTGCTCGAACGGGCCGGCCGGGTGCTCGACGCCGCGCGTCCCGCGCCCAATGAAGACAGCGTCGCCCAGGCCTCACTGGCGGTGGCCCGAGCCAAAGTGCTGACCACCGAAATCGCCATCGAGGCCACGAATAAACTGTTCGAACTGGGCGGCACCCGCTCGACCTTGAAGAAGCACAACCTCGACCGCCACTGGCGCAATGCCCGGGTCCACACCCTGCACGATCCGGTGCGCTGGAAGTACCACGTGGTGGGCAACTGGCTGCTCAACGGCATCAAGCCACCGCGTCACGACTGGTCCTGAGCCATGGCCGAGCTTTTCAAGAATATCTACTGGGCGGACATCGGCCAGGCCTGCCTCGACACCTTGAGCATGCTCGCCGCCGCGCTGGGATTCACCGTGCTGCTGGGCTTGCCGCTGGGGGTGTTGCTGTTCCTCACCGGCAAGTCGCAATTGCACCAATCCCTGGGCGTGTACCGGTTGTTGTCGGTGATCGTCAACGTGGTGCGGTCGTTGCCCTTCATCATTTTGCTGATCGTGCTGATTCCGCTGACCACGCTGTTGGTCGGCACTTCCCTAGGGGTGCCGGGGACCATCCCGCCGCTGGTGGTGGGCTGTACGCCGTTCTTCGCCCGGCTGGTGGAAACCGCTTTGCGTGAAGTCGATCGCGGGGTGGTGGAAGCGACCCAGGCCATGGGCGCCGATACGTGGCAGATCATCCGCCACACCCTGTTGCCCGAGGCCCGCGGCGGTTTGCTCGCCGCCGTCACCGTCACCGCGATTGTGCTGGTGGACTACACCGCCATGGCCGGGGTGATCGGTGGGGGTGGCCTCGGCGACCTGGCGATCCGTTACGGCTACCAACGTTTTCAAACCGACGTGATGGTGGTCACCGTGGTCTTGCTGCTGATTCTGGTGCAAGCCCTGCAAATGATCGGCGACCGGCTGGTGGCGCGCTACAGCCGCCGCTGAATATTCATTCAAAACCCAAAAAAACCGGCCTCACGTCCGCCCCACGACGGCCCATTAAACTGCCCTGGAGCACAGCATGAAAAAGACCCTGGCCCTGTTTGCGGCCGTCCTCTCGTTGAGCGCGCACGCCAATGAAAAACTCACCGTCGGCGCCACCCCGGTGCCCCACGCAGAGATTCTGGAATTCGTCAAACCGGTCCTGGCCAAGGAAGGCGTGGACCTGGACATCAAGGTGTTCACCGACTTTATCCAGCCCAACCAGCAACTGGCGCTGAAGAACCTCGACGCCAACTATTACCAGTACCGACCGTTCCTCGATGACTTCAACAAGACCCGCCACACCGACCTGGTGCCGGTGGTCGGCGTGCACATCGAGCCCTTCGGCGCCTACTCGACCAAGATCAAGAACATCAGTGAGCTGAAGGATGGCGCCAGTGTGTCGATCCCCAACGACCCGGTGAACACCGGTCGCGCCCTGGTGCTGTTGCACGAAGCCGGGCTGATCAAGCTCAAGGACCCGAGCAACACGCTGGCCACCCAGCGCGACATTATCGAGAACCCCAAGCACCTGAAGATTCGTGAACTGGAAGGCGCGTTGCTCGCCCGTTCGGTGAGCCAGGTGGACCTGGCGTTCGTGTTCGCCAACTACGCCCTCGAAGCCGGCATCGACACCAACAGCGCGCTGATCGTCGAGAAGGGCAAGAGCCTGTACATCGAATTCCTCGTGGCCCGTCCCGACAACATCAACGACCCGGGCATCCAGAAACTGGCCAAGGCGCTGAACTCCGATGACGTGCGCCAATTCATCCTGACCCGCTACAAAGGGCAGATTGCGCCGGGGTTTTGATCGGCGTTGACCTGGCGGTTCGCGAGCAGGCTCGCTTCTACAGTTGATCTGTGGCGCTCACACATCCCTTGCGGGAGCGAGCCTGCTCGCGAAAGCGGAGCTTCAGGCACTGCAAGAGTGCCTGTGCTGACCTCATCAGGAACAAGCTCCCCCGCCAAAAAAAGGGTCAGATGGACAATTGCATCAACCGCTCACCCTGCAGGTTTTCGGTGGGTCGGCGTTTGTTCACTGCCAGTTCGCCAATCTTGATCAGCCGGGTGCGCGTGACGTTGCGGCTCAGGCCGAGCAGGGCTGCGGTGTGCACCTGGTTGTAATGGCTGAAGCGGTAGGCCGCCCGCAACAAGGCGTCCTCGACTTTTTCGTGCAGGGCGCCGGCCTGTTGTTCGAACAGCGTCTGGAAGGCGCGATCGAGCAAGGCTTCCGGTGAATCGTCGAGGCCGCCGTGGCTGTCGTCCTGGCGTTCGATGCGCAGGTTCGACAGGCGCAAATCATCCCGTTCGATCACGCCGTTACGGCAGATCAGCAAGGTGTGGTGAATGACGTTTTCCAGCTCGCGGATATTGCCCGGCCAACTGTAGCTGCGAAGTTTCAGCTCGGCCTCTTTGCTGATGCTGATCGGCCCGTAGCCGAGGCGCTGGCTGTAGGCTTCGATGAAGTGGCGGACCAGCGGCACGATATCGCCGGGGCGTTCACGCAGCGGGCTCAGTTCCAGGCTGACCACGTCGAGGCGGTAATACAGGTCCTCGCGAAAATGCCCGGCGTTGATGGCTTTTTCCAGTTGCACGTTGGTCGCCGCCAGCACCCGCACGTCAATCGGAATGCTTTTGCGCGAGCCCAGGCGCACCACTTCGCGCTCCTGCAAGACCCGCAGCAATTTGACCTGGATGGCCATCGGCAAGTCGCCGATTTCATCGAGGAACAAGGTGCCGCCATCGGCCTCTTCGAACCAGCCGGCCTTGGCACTCAAGGCACCGGTGAACGCGCCTTTTTCATGACCGAACAACTCGGCTTCCACGAGGGATTCGGAGAACGCGCCGCAGTTCACCGCCACGAACGGGCGGTTGCGTCGGGCGCTGAGGTTGTGGATATGCCGCGCCACCAACTCCTTGCCGGTGCCGGTTTCGCCGATGATCAGCACGCTGGCTTCACTCGGTGCCACCTGCTGTAAGTGGGCGAGCAACGCCTGGGACTTGGGGTCTTCGAACACTTGGGCGGTGGCGCGGATTGAGGTGGCCAGGGCGGGTGAGGGCGGTAACGTCAGCAGTTGCATGGGGCACGCTCCATGGAGGCAAGCAAAACTAGGAATAGAAAGTCGGGATCGGCAGCGCCTGGTTCAGCGCCCAGTCGCCCAGTTCATGGAGTTTGTAATCCACCGGGTCATGCAGGGTCTGGGTGCGCAGGTTGCGCCAGTGACGGTCGAGGCGCAGTGAGGCGTGGGTCGAGCGCGCGCCGGTGACTTCGAACAGACGGCTGCACAAATCCAGGCCATTTTTGGTCGCCGCGACCTTGGCCGTGGCAATCGCCGTGGCCAGGTGCCCGCGCTCTTCGGCGCTGAGGTTCGGGCCTTTGGCCCAGGCTTGATCGAGCAAGTCCGCCGCCCGTTCCACCAGCAAGCGCACGCCTTCGAGGGCGACCCAGAATTCGCCGTAATGGCCGAGCACGTAAGGGTCCTGACGCACGTCCTGGACGCTGGATTTGTGCCAGGGCCGGGTTTCGGTGAGGGTGTACTGGCGCGCTTCTTCGAAAGCCCCTTCGGCAATGCCGAGGAACATGTGGGTGAAGGTCAACTGCGCGATCAGCGGCCGCAGGCAGGCGAAGGGCGTGCTCAACGGACCGGGATCGAGCAGCAACTCGGACTCTTCGACCCGCACCCGTTCGAAGGTGGCGCTGCCGCTGTCGGTCTGGCGCTGACCCATGTTGTTCCAGTCGTTGTGCAACGTGATGCCGCTGCGACCGCTGGGGATGGCCGCGATCAACAGTTTGCCGCCGGCACTTTCGTCCACTGCCGAGGCAATCAACATTTCCGAGTCACTGGCGCCGGAACAGAAACTCTTCTTCCCGGAAAACTCGCGCCAGCCGCCGAAATCCTTGACCAGGGTGCGGGTGTCCAACGGATTAAGGGCGTTGCCCCAGAACCAGTTCTTGCGCGCGGTCTGTTCGAACCAGGGCTGCCACTGCTGTGGCTTGGCAAACAGGCGCACGGTGGCGAGCATCAGGTGATGGAAGCCGAAGACGTGGGCGATGGAACTGTCGACCTTGGCGAATTCACGCACGACCGCCAGGGTCTCGCTCCACGGCGCGCCAAGGCCGCCGTATTGCGTGGGAATGCTCAGGGCCAGCAGACCGCTGTGGCGCAGCGCATCACGCTCAGCCTTCGGCGTGCCACCGCGCTCGTCACGCTCGACGGCGGTCAGGGCAAACTCGGCGGCCAATTGGCGGGCGGTCTGCAAAGGGGACAACAGGGCGTTTTGCGGTTTGGCAGTCACGCGGGGGTTCCTCATTGAATTCGGTACAGCGTTGGCTGTTGGCTTTTAGCTTTTAGCTTTTAGCTTTTAGCTTTTAGCTTTTAGCTTTTAGCTTTTGATTTGGCTTTTGGCTTTTGGCTTTTGGCTTTTGGCTTTTGGCTTTTGGCTTTTGGCTTTTGGCTTTTGGCTTTTGATTTGGCTTTTGGCTTTTGGCTTTTGGCTTTTGGCTTTTGGCTTTTGATTTGGCTTTTGATTCTGTGGTGAGGGGGCTTGCCCCCGTTCGGCTGCGAAGCAGTCGTCGCTCTTGGGTAAGGGGGGATGGCTTCGCCATCCAACGGGGGCAAGCCCCCTCACCACAGGCAAGCCCCCTCACCGAAGGCAATCCTCACACCACAGGCAAGCCCCCTCACCGAAGGCAATCCTCACACCACAGGCAAGCCCCCTCACCGAAGGCAATCCTTCACACCACAGACAAGCCCCCCTCACCACAGGCAAGCCCTCACCGGCAAGCCCTCACCAAAAGACCCTTTAGCGCCAGGATCAGGCCGTGGCCTTGGCGGGTAGCACATCATTGGCAATCATTTCGCCAAACGGCCCGGTCAGGTTGGTCACGCCGCGTCCGGCCAGGCTGGCGTAGGGCTCGGGCAGCAGCGGGAACACCAGTTCGGCGAAGCGATAGGCCTCTTCCAGGTGCGGATAGCCGGAGAAGATGAAGCTCTCGATGCCGAGGTCGGCGTATTCCTTGATCCGTTCCGCCACTTGCTGCGGATCGCCCACCAGCGCCGTGCCGGCACCGCCTCGCACCAGGCCGACCCCGGCCCACAGATTGGGCGAGATCTCCAGGTTGTCCCGGCGTCCGTCGTGCAACGCCGCCATGCGCCGCTGGCCTTCGGAGTCGAAGCGCGAAAAGGATTTCTGCGCGGCGGCGATGGTCTCGTCGCTGATGTGTTCAATCAGCTTGTCGGCGGCTTTCCACGCCTCCTCGGCGGTTTCGCGGACGATCACGTGCAAGCGAATCCCGAACTTCACCGTGCGCCCTTGGCGGGCGGCGCGTTCGCGTACATCGGCGAGTTTTTCCGCGACAGCTGCGGGCGGCTCACCCCAGGTCAGGTAGACATCGACCTGCTCGGCGGCCAAATCATGGGCGGCGTCGGAAGAGCCACCGAAATACAACGGCGGATAAGGTTTCTGTACCGGTGGATACAAGGCCTTGGCGTTCTGCACCCGCAGGTGCTTGCCCTCGAAATCCACCGACTCGCCTTGCAGCACGCGGCGCCAGATCTGCAGGAATTCGTCGGTCACTTCGTAGCGTTCACTGTGATCGAGGAAGCTGCCGTCGCCCCGGTTTTCATCCGGGTCGCCGCCGGTCACCACGTTGATCAGCAAGCGACCGCCGGACAATCGATCAAGGGTCGCGGCCATGCGCGCCGAGACGGTCGGCGAAATGATCCCCGGACGGATCGCCACCAGATAGCGCAGGCGTTCAGTCAAGGGCACCAGGGCCGAGGCGATGACCCAGGAGTCTTCGCAGGAGCGCCCGGTGGGAATCAGCACGCCGTGGTAGCCGAGGCTGTCAGCGGCCTGGGCCACTTGTTTCAGGTAGTTGAGGGTGACCGGACGGGCGCCTTGGGTAGTGCCCAGGTAGTGACCGTCGCCGTGGGTCGGCAGAAACCAGAAAACATCCATGAGAAGTCCTTAAGCAATTTTCAGCAGAGGGTTGGGATGCGCGCCGAATAGCGGCGCGGCGCGTTCTGCAGCAAGGCGGATGCGGGCCTTCAAGGGCTCGCTGATGATTTGGTAATGGGCGAAATCGGCTTCGGTGGCGTAGACGCCGATGGGCAAGGTCAGGGCCTGGAAGAAGCTGAACAGCGGTCGCAACTGGTGATCGAGGACCAACGCATGGCGCTCGCTGCCGCCGGTGGCGGCGAGCAGCACCGGGGTGTCGATCAGGGCATTGAGGTCGATCAGGTCGAACAAGTGCTTGAGCAACCCCGGGTAGGAGCCGCGGTACACCGGTGCGGCGACGATCAGCAGGTCAGCGGTTTCGATGGCCCGCAGTTGTGCTTCGACGTCGGCGCTGAGCTCATCCCGGGACAGCGCCGCGCCGAGGGGCCGGGCGATGTCGCCCAATTCGATCAGGGTGCTGTCGATCGGCAATTGCCCGGCCAGCTCGGCGATCAGGGCCTGGGTCAACACCAGAGTGCGCGACGGGCGCCAGGTGCCGCCGGAGAGGGCCACCACTTTCAATGCAGAGGACATGAACAGTTCCTTTTTCAACAGTTGCTCGGCGAGCAGTGAATAAATGAGTCGCCACTGCTCAGGAGCAATTGCTGTACCAATCCCTGCAGCCCTTGATTTACCTGGCCTGGCGCGTTTGTGCGGGCGGGCCCTGGTGGGTCTCCCGGCGCTGTTTGTTGATCGACTGTTGCCGTGGCAACAGTTGCTCGGGCAACAGTGGGCTGCGTGTACTCATCGTTATAAGCGTTGATTGATATTCCGTAAAAGACTGTAAATTAATATTTATAGATCTTAAGTGCATATGTGAGGTGGTGTTGACGGTTGGTAGAGAAAGTCGATAGCGACTATCGAGAACGGTGATTTCTGCTCGAAGGAGGCGGCGTATAGCCTGTGTTCATTGCCGAAACCCAACCTTCTCAGGAACCGCCGCCATGAAATCCTTCGCCGCCCCACTGATGTTGCTGGCCCTCTCCGTACTCGCCGGTTGCGCGAGCCACGTGTCCCCCGAATTGCGTCCTTACACCGAAGAAGAGAGCCGCCAACTGGCGCTGGAAGACCTGGGCCGTCACGGCCTGTCGTTCGACGAGTACCAGTCGAAGAAAGCCCAACTGTTGCGCGAACCTCAGAAATCCTACGGTTTCGACAGCCAGGGCGCGATGAGCGCCGAGCGTGCAGTTCGCACTTTCGGTCGGCCGATCTAAAACTGTATCGCTGGAAGTTTCGGCAACTGTCTGTGGGTTTCCCGCGCGACGTGGGATAGGGTCAGTACCTGACTGACCCTGATGGACTGCCTGCCATGACGCTGTCGCTGGATCTGCTGTTGGGCTTCGCCTTGTTTGCCCTCGTCACCTCGATCACCCCCGGTCCGAACAACACCATGCTGCTGGCATCGGGTGTCAATTTCGGCTTCCACCGCACCATCCCCCATATGCTCGGTATCACCTGCGGCTTCTTCGCGCTGGTGCTGGGTGTGGGTTTCGGCCTCGGCGCGGTATTCCAGACGTATCCCCTGCTGTACACCGTGCTGCGTTATGTCGGCGCCGCGTACTTGTTGTACCTGGCGTGGAAAATCGCCCATTCCGGGCCGGTGTCCGAGAACGAGCAGGGCAAGGGCAAGCCCATCAGCTATTTAGGCGCGGCGGCGTTTCAGTGGGTCAATCCCAAGGCCTGGATCATGGCCATCGGCGCGATCAGCACCTACACCCCGTTGCAGGGTTATTTCACCAACGTCATCGTGATTGCGGCGGTGTTCGCCCTGATCAACCTGCCGAGCGTCGGCTTGTGGGCCGGTTGCGGCAGCCTGTTGCGCAATGTTTTGCGTGATCGCCGCTGGTTGCGGCTGTTCAATTGGGGCATGGCCGCGTTGCTGGTGGCGTCGCTCTATCCGATCCTGCACGAAAGCATTCACTGACGCATTGCTTCAACCCGGCGCCCGATGCCTGTTAAGCTCACGTCCAGGAGCGTTCCTACGCACTTTTAAATGAGGTCCTGCTTCTTTAACGGTATCCGGTCAGGTCTGCATGACGTTCTGCAAGCCAGGCGCAGCTCACAAGGCTGCGCCTTGATGTTTCCAGCAACGGGCCTCCCGACCCCGGAACACGCTCTGTGAGTTTTCTTATGAATAAACGTCCGCTGTATTTCGACTACGCCGCCACCACCCCGGTGGATGAGCGAGTCATCAAGGTCATGATCGAGTGCCTGGGTTACCACGGCAATTTCGGCAACCCGGCGTCCAGCTCCCATGCCTTCGGCCAGCAGGCCCGGCAATCGGTCGAGCAGGCCCGGCGTCAAGTAGCCGGACTGGTGGGCGCCCAGCCCGAGCAGATCGTCTGGACCTCCGGCGCCACCGAATCCAACAACCTGGCCCTCAAAGGCGTGGCCCAGGCCCGTGGTGTGCCGGGTGGCCATGTCATCACCAGCCAGATTGAACACAAAGCCATTCTCGACACCGCCAAGCAATTGCAGGATGCCGGCGTCGCGGTCACTTATCTGGTGCCGGACGCCGACGGTTTGATCACCGCCGCGGCGGTCAGCGAAGCCCTGCGCGACGACACCTTCCTGGTGTCGCTGATGTTGGTGAACAATGAACTGGGGACCCTCAACGACATCCAGGCCATCGGCCATGTGGTGCGTGAGCGCGGCGCGCTGTTTCATGTGGACGCGGCCCAAGGCGCTGGCAAAGTGTCGATCGACCTGGCGACCTTGCCGGTGGACCTGATGTCGTTTTCCGCGCACAAGCTCTACGGCCCCAAAGGCATCGGCGCGCTGTACGTCGGCCCGCGTGCCGAGCAACGCTTGCAGGCGCAGATCCACGGCGGCGGCCATGAAGGCGGTTTGCGCTCCGGGACGTTGGCGACCCACCAGATTGTCGCCATGGGTGAAGCCTTCGCCCTGGCCCAGGCGGATTTCGATGCCGAAAAAGCCACTATCGTGCGGTTGCGCGAGCGTCTGCTCGAACGGCTGTTGCGCCTGCCCGGCGTGCGCCTCAATGGCTGCGCGATTCAACGCATTCCGCACACCCTGAGCCTGACCTTCAGCGAAGGCGAGTTCAATTCGGCGGCGCTGAGCCATACCATCGCGTTTTCCGCGACGTCTGCCTGTAACTCGGCAAGCAATGCGCCGTCCCACGTGCTGTTGGCCCTGGGACATGACGCCCGGTCGGCGAGCCGCACCATTCGCCTGAGCCTGGGCCGGTTTACTACCGAACAGGATATCGACCAAGCGGTACAACTGATCAAAGCGGCCCTCGCCAGTGCTCCGGCATTCTGGGCGACGGCCCCCTAACGCCGACTTGAATCGGCACTGAATAATAACCAGTGGTTAGCAGGAGACATGATGAGTACGCAGCCTTTGACCCAAGGGTCGATTCCCCAGCGCCTGGCGCAGACCCGCGAGCTGATGAGCCGGGAGGGCATTCACGCCCTGCTGGTGCCGTCGGCCGATCCGCACTTGTCGGAATACCTGCCGGGCTACTGGCAAGGTCGGCAATGGCTGTCGGGTTTCCACGGTTCGGTGGGAACGCTGATCGTCACCCGGGATTTCGCCGGCGTATGGGCCGATAGCCGTTACTGGGAACAGGCGACCAAGGAACTCAAGGGCAGCGGCATCGAGCTGGTCAAGTTGCAACCGGGTCAACCGAGCCCGCTGGACTGGCTGGCCGAGCAAACCCCGGAAGGCGGCGTCGTGGCGGTGGACGGTGCGGTGATGGCCGTGGCGTCGGCTCGCACCCTGGGCAGCAAACTCGAAGAACGCGGCGCTCGCCTGCGCACTGACATTGATCTGCTGAACGAAGTCTGGAGCGATCGTCCGACACTGCCGAACGCGCCGATCTACCAACACTTGCCGCCACAGGCCACCGTGAGCCGGGTCGAAAAACTCGCCAAGCTGCGTGAAACCCTGCATGCGCGCGGTGCCGACTGGCACTTCATCGCCACCCTCGACGATATTGCCTGGCTGTTCAACCTGCGCGGCGGCGATGTGTCGTTCAACCCGGTGTTCGTGTCCTTTGCCCTGATCAGCCAGGACCAGGCCACTTTGTTCGTGGCCCTGAGCAAAGTCGACAACGCGCTGCGCGCAATCCTCGAACAGGACGGCGTGACCCTGCGCGATTACAGCGAAGTGGCCGCCGCGTTGCGCGCTGTGCCCAAAGGCGCCAGCCTGCAAGTCGACCCGGCTCGGGTTACCGCCGGTTTGCTCGACAACCTCGACAGCGGCGTGACCCTGGTCGAAGGCCTCAACCCGACCACCCTGGCCAAGTCGCAAAAAAGCCTGGCCGACGCTGAACACATCCGCCAGGCCATGGAGCAGGACGGCGCCGCACTCTGCGAGTTCTTCACCTGGCTGGAATCGGCCTGGGGGCGTGAGCGCATCACCGAGCTGACCATCGATGAGCACCTGACTGCGGCGCGCACCCGTCGCCCGGGTTACGTGTCGCTGAGCTTCAACACCATCGCCGCCTTCAACGCCAACGGCGCGATGCCGCACTACCACGCCACCGAAGAAGAGCACGCGGTCATCGAAGGCGATGGCCTGTTGCTGATCGACTCCGGCGGCCAGTACCTGGGCGGCACCACCGACATCACCCGAATGGTCCCGGTCGGCACGCCAACCGCCGAACAGAAACGCGATTGCACGCGGGTGCTCAAGGGCGTGATCGCGCTGTCCCGCGCGCAGTTCCCCAAAGGCATTCTGTCGCCGCTGCTGGACTCGATTGCCCGCGCGCCGATCTGGGCGGAAAACGTCGACTACGGCCACGGCACCGGTCACGGCGTCGGTTATTTCCTCAACGTCCACGAAGGCCCGCAAGTCATCGCCTATCAGGCCGCGCCTGCGCCGCAAACCGCGATGCAGCCGGGGATGATCACCTCGATCGAGCCGGGCACTTACCGTCCGGGCCGTTGGGGCGTGCGCATCGAAAACCTGGTGCTCAACCGCGAAGCGGGCAGCAGCGAATTCGGCGACTTCCTCAAGTTCGAAACCCTGACCCTGTGCCCGATCGACACCCGTTGCCTGGAAACCTCGTTGCTCACCGACGACGAGAAAACCTGGTTCAACGCCTACCACGCTGAAGTCCGCGAGCGCCTCAGCCCGTTGCTCGACGGTGCGGCCCTGGCCTGGCTGAATACCCGCACCGCGGCTATTTGATCGGTTGCAGTTCCGGTGCCTGGGCGAGGGCTTCGCCCAGGTAATCGACAAAAGCCCTGACCCTGGCGGATTGGCGACGATTCGCCGGGGACACGGCATGAATCGGCAGCGACTGCGCTTGATAGTCGCGCAAAACGGCCAGCACCCGCCCGGCCTTCAAGTCCTCGCTGAACAGCCATACCGGCGACAGCGCAATCCCCAGCCCACTCAATACCATCTCGCGGATCGCTTCCGAGTTGTTGCTCTGCGCGTTGCCTTTGATCCGCACCTCATGCCGCTCACCGTCCTTGCTGTAGCTCCACAGGTTCTGACTGTTGAGCAAATTGAACTGCAAACAGTTGTGCTCGACGAGTTGCTGCGGCACCTGCGGCTGGCCGTGTCGTGCCAGGTATTCAGGCGCGGCGACAGTCAGTCGATGGGTGGTGCCGATCTGTCGGGCGATCAGGTTACTGTCATTCAGTGCGCCGATGCGCAGGGTCACGTCAATGCCTTCGGCCACCAGGTCCTGATTCAGATCGCTGAGTTGCAGATCGACCTGCACCTCGGGATAGCGCTGCAGAAACCCCGCCAATCGCGGGGCAATCTGCAAGCGCCCGAAACTCACCGAAGAGCCGATCCGCAGAGGGCCGGCGATGCTTTCCCGCCCGGTCTGGAAACTGTGCTCGGCGGCATCGACCGCCGCCAGAATCTGCAAGCATTGCTGGTAATAGCGCTGGCCTTCGTCGGTGAGCGATAACTGCCGAGTGCTGCGGGCAATCAGCTTGCCGCCCAGTTCTGTCTCCAATGCGCGGAGGACTTTGCTGATGGTCGGTTGACTGGTCTGTAGCTCCCGCGCCACTGCCGAAAAACTGCCGCGCTCCACCACGCGCACGAAAATCGCCATTGCGTTCAGCTTATCCATGGGTGTCCTCATTCATGCCATTGGGGCATGGTCACTATAGCGATTCGGCGTCTTATCGGCATGAGCGTGGCGACGGATGATGGCTGTACCTTTTTCCGATAAGAGATTGCGAAATGACTGACACACTGCAGATGCTTGCGCTGATCGCCGACTCGGCCCATGCACCGTTACGCTTGGCTTCAATTCCCCGTCCGGCGCCCGGTGCCGGGCAAGTGCTGGTGAAAATCAGCGCCAGTGGCGTGAATCCGTTGGACCTGAAGATCCGCGCAGGGCAGGGCGCCCATGCCCGTCAGGCGTTGCCAGCGGTGCTGGGGATTGACCTGGCGGGCACGGTCGAGGCGTTGGGCGCGGGTGTTGAGGGTTGGCAGCCCGGTGATGAGGTGTACGCGATGGCCACCGGGATTGGCGGCGCACAAGGTTCGCTGGCGCAATTTGCCGTGGTCGATGCGCGATTCCTCGCGCGCAAACCCGTCAACCTGAGCATGCGCGAAGCGGCGGCCTTGCCCTTGGTGCTGATCACCGCGTGGGAAGGCTTGGTCGATCGCGCCCAGGTAAAAGCCGGCCAGCGGGTGCTGGTGCAGGGCGGCGCCGGTGGTGTCGGGCAGGTCGCCGTGCAATTGGCCCGGGCCTTCGGCGCCGACGTGTTCGCCACCGGCTCGGCGCGCAATCGGGCAGTGATTGAGGGCTTGGGCGCAACCTTCATTGACTATCAGGCAACTGCGGTTGAGGAGTACGTGGCCCGCTACACGGATGGGGAGGGCTTCGATATCGTCTACGACACGGTGGGTGGCGCGACATTGGATGCCTCGTTCCAGGCAGTTCGCCTGTATCGCGGGCACGTGGTCAGTTGCCTGGGCTGGGGTTCACATAGCCTGGCGCCGCTGTCCTTTCGCGGCGCCACTTATTCCGGGGTATTCACCTTGCTGCCGCTGCTTAACGGCAAGGGACGCGAGCATCATGGGCAGATCCTCGAACAAGCGGCGCAGCTGATCGAAGCAGGGCAATTGCGGCCAGTGCTCGATCCGCAGCGGTTCAGCCTGCAAACCGCTGAGGCGGCCCATGCGCGACTCTTGTCCGGAGCCGCCCAAGGGCGTCTGGTGATCGAAATTTAAGCCAAGGCCTCGATGACGAACTCCAAACGGTCCTGACCGAAGAACAGTTCGTTATCGACAAACATGCTGGGCGCGCCGAACACGCCCCGTTGCACAGCTTGCTCGGTCTTGTCCTTGAGCGCGGCTTTGACTTCTTCATCGGCAGTCAACGCCAGCACCTGCTGCGGATCGAAGCCGTTTTTACTCAGCACCGCCGCCACGGTCGCCGGGTCATCTAGGGCGATGCCGTCGACCCACAAGGCGTTGAACAGGCAATCGATAAATGCCAGGAACCGCTCGGGATGCCGCAACTGAATGCCGGTCACGGCGCGCATCAGCATCAAGGTGTTGATCGGGAAGTGCGGGTTGAATTTCAGCGGCACGCCGTAGCGCTTGGCGTAACGGTCGAGGTCCTGAAACATATAGCTGCCTTTCGCCGGGATGGTCGCGGGCGACGCATTGCCGGTGGCCTTGAATACGCCGCCGAGCAGGATCGGCTGATAGATCAGCTGACTGCCAGCTCGCTCGCAGATGCCGGGCAATTGGGTGTAGGCCAGGTAAGTGGCCGGGCTGCCCAGGTCGAAAAAGAACTCCACGGTTTTGCTCATGGTCGGTGCGCTCTGTTTATTGTTGTTGTGGGGAGGGCTTACCAGCGTTCGCTCCAGGGGCGCAGGTCCAGTTCGAAGGTCCAGGCGTCCCGTGGCTGACTGTGCAGGTACCAGTAGTTTTCGGCGATGTGGTCGGGGTTGAGAATGCCGTCTTCGTCCTTGGTCGCGTACTTCTCGGGAAAGTTGTCGCGGATGAAGTCGGTGTCGATGGCGCCATCGACCACGACATGGGCCACATGGATGTTCATCGGCCCCAGTTCACGGGCCATGCTTTGCGCCAGGGCGCGGATTCCGTGCTTGGCCCCGGCGAAGGCGGCGAACCCGGCGGCGCCACGCATGCCCGCCGTAGCCCCGGTAAAGAGGATAGTGCCGCGTTGGCGCTTGGCCATGCGCTTGGCCACTTCCCGGCCATTGAGGAATCCGGAGAAGCAGGCCATTTCCCAGATCTTGAAATATTTGCGGGCCGTTTCTTCCAGGATGCTGCACGGCACGTTGGCGCCGATGTTGAAGACGAAGGCTTCGATCGGGCCAATCTGGCTTTCGATCTGTTCGACCAGCGCCACCACGTCTTCTTCCTTACGCGCATCACAGGCAAAGCCCTGCGCTTCGCCGCCGCTGGCGTTGATGGCGTCGACCAAGGGTTGCAGTTTGTCGGCGCTGCGCCGCGTGACACAGGCCACGTAGCCTTCCCGGGCAAAGCGCTTGGCGATGGCGCCGCCGGTGGCGTCACCTGCGCCGACTACCAATACGACCTTCTTGTTATTCATGGGTAAGCCCTTTATTAAACGATCGTTAGCTGAACGAACGTTATGCTACGATCCGGCAAGCGTCAAGGCGACGAAACCCGAGGGCAGAAGCGATGCGTTACACCGCCAGTCACAAGCAGGAGACCCGTGAACGACTGCTGGAAAGCAGTTGCGTGTCGGCCAAGAAGTCCGGCTTCTCCACCGTCGGCGTCGATGGCTTGATGAAGGCGATCGGTCTGAGCGGTGCGGCGTTCTACAGCCACTTCTCCTCGAAGGACGAGCTGTTCGGTTCCATCGTCGAGCGGGAGTTGTGCCAGAGCCTGGAGCGCTTGAGCGGCGAGGGCGGGCAGGATCGGGCGAAGTTGCAGCGCTGCCTCAAGCATTACTTGAGCATGGCCCATGTCGAGCATCCGGAGACGGGCTGTGCGCTACCGGCGCTGGGAGCGGAAATCGCGCGATCGGACCGGGTGGTGCGGGAGCAGGCGCAAGCCTGGATCTGCCAGTTGCAGGTTAGCTGGGCAAAGATACTGGGGAGCGACAGCCTGGCGTGGGCCATCCTGTCGCAGTGCATCGGTGCGCTGGTGGTGGCGCGGATGCTGGTCAATCCCGACATCCAGCGCACGGTGCTGGACTCTAGCTACAGCGAGATTGGCCGCCAGATCACCGAGTCGCGAGTCGAGTAGGGTGCGCGACTACTTGCAGATGACGATCATGCTGCGACTGGTGTAGCCCGCCGGGTTGAGGCCGAACGGGTAGTCGCCGGGCTCTTCTACCGCGTCGCCCGACTTGGCGATGACTTTGTAGCCCTTGGGTGCGCAAGAGTCAGCGGCGTTGGTGTAGCACTTGTCCCAGGACGAAGACAGTCCCGAGCAGTTGATGTGCAGCCCCTTGCGGCCGTGCTTGGTCGAACTTTTCGAGGTCGCCGCGCAGCCGGCAATTGCCAGTACGGCAATTAGTAACAAAATTCGTTTCATTCCCATCCTTAATAGCTGCCTCGGGTCTGGTGCTCGAGTTCGGCTGTATTCGCGCTCGTATTGGCTGGCGACATCCTTATCCGCTGTGCTCCCTGGGTGGCGCTGATTAACCGGGCTAAACATGGCCTAAATGAGCGGCAAATACCAGACCTTCGTCACATCCCTTTTCAATCGGCCGCCACCGCCGGATGAGCTGTAGAGCCCATGGTCAAGGTTGCGCCGACGGACGCCATGATGATGCAGAGAATGGCCAGCCATTGCGCCAGGGACAGGTACTCGTGGAGGAACAGCAGGCCAGACAGTGCGCCAAATGCCGGTTCAATGCTCATCAGCGTGCCAAAGGTGCGCGCCGGCATGCGCGTGAGGGCAACCATCTCCAAAGTGTAGGGCAGGGCAGTGGACAGAATGGCTACGCCGATCGCCACGGGGATCAGCGAAGGCGTTAGCAGGGCGGCACCAGCATGGACGATGCCGATGGGAGCAACGAACAGTGCGGCAATCATCACGCCCAGCGCGGCGGTCTGCACGCCGTTGTCCGCGCCGGCCTTCTGTCCGAACAGGATGTACAGCGCCCAGCAGGCCCCAGCTCCCAGCGCGTAGGCGGCACCGAGCAAGTCGATCCCGCTGCTGGTCGCACCGGTGGGAATCAACAGCCACAAACCGCAAATCGCCAAGGCGATCCATAGAAAGTCGATGGCACGCCGGGATGCGTAAATTGCCACGGCCAGTGGGCCGGTGAATTCCAGGGCGACGGCAATGCCCAGCGGCACCGTGCGCAGTGACATATAAAAGAGGAAGTTCATACCGCCCAAGGCCATCCCATAGACAATCACGGTACGCAGGGATTTCGCAGTCAGTTTGGCCCGCCATGGGCGCAGCAACAGCAGCATGATGACGCTGGCAAAAATCAAGCGCAGGGTGGTGGTGCCTTGGGCACCGACGACAGGAAACATGCTTTTAGCCAAAGAAGCGCCCGACTGGATCGAGGCCATGGCGATCAGCAGCAGGCCGACGGGAAACAGCGTCGTGGCCAGGCTGCGGGGTTGTTCGTTCATTGCTGGGCATCATCCATTTATAAGGGCAGGGAAGAGCAGTGGGCAATATAGTGCGCAAAGGCGCTGATTACGTCTATATATAAGCAGCAATTCCGGCGCATTCATGGAATTTGCCGGTAAAGCGAAATTAAGGGTTGACGGCAAATCCTGGACGTCTATAATTCGCCCCACTTCCGGCGCAGTCGAAACGGAAAACTCCTTGGTAAACAACGAGTTACGCAGTTTTCGACAGCGAGTTGCTTCAGGTCATCGAAGCCTGGAAGAAGTTGAAAGAGTGGGTTTGTTTGGCTCTTTTAACGGTTCGATCTTCTCGGTCGAAAGCGGTGAAAAAGAGGTGTTGACAGCAGCGACTAACGCTGTAGAATTCGCCTCCCGCTAACGAGA
>Ga0247742_10000058_pt1 | contig 97686 bp, 98 predicted proteins | sample UWRJL208509C2_FD_180944 | JGI IMG/M metagenome (GOLD analysis project Ga0247742, IMG submission 180944) | Plant litter microbial communities from Arlington Agricultural Research Station in Wisconsin, United States - UWRJ-L208-509C-2 | ecosystem: Environmental > Terrestrial > Plant litter >...
TTCGCCTGGTTTTCCAGCTGCGCCAGCTGGTCGTGCAGCATGTCGCCGCGAAAGATGAGAACGCTCTCCTTGGCCTTCAACGCCTGCTCGCCCGATATGCGGCTGCTGGCGAAATAGGCGAGACCGTTGATGACGGCGATCGACAGCGCCGTCAGCAGAATGAATGTGGCGATGACCTTGAAGGACAGCGACTGGAACCTGTGTGCCATGAATACGAACCCCTCCGGAACGACCGAGGCGGACCCGGCGTCTGCACGCCCTGCCGCTCAGCCTGAAAACAGAACACGGGGAGCCTTCGCCCCAGACGAGGCTGGCTCCTCTCATATCTTGGGGATCATAAGTCACCGCAGGCCTTTAAATTCACGTAAACGCCATCCGTCAAAAACAGCAGCATGTTTTTGTTTTGTTCACATATCGATGGCAGTTATTCCGTCTCTGCAATAGGATGAACCATGCAAAACGCGATTCGCATCATCGGCATCGATCCAGGCCTGCGCCGCACCGGCTGGGGCGTGATCGAAACGCTCGGCAATTCGTTGCGGTTCATCGCCTCCGGTACAGTCACGTCGGACGGAGACATGGATCTCGCCTCCCGCCTCTGCCAGCTGCATGACGGCCTTGCCGACGTGGTTCACAGCCACCAGCCGGACGAGGCCGCCGTCGAGCAGACCTTCGTCAACAAGGACGCGGTCGCCACCCTCAAGCTCGGACAGGCCCGCGGCATCGCCATGCTGGTCCCCGCCCGCGCCGGCCTGCAGGTCGCCGAATACGCCCCGAATGCAGTGAAGAAAGCCGTCATCGGCGTCGGCCACGGCGAGAAGAAGCAGATCCACATGATGCTGAAGATCCTGATGCCCAAGGCCGAGTTCAAGGGCGACGACGCCGCCGACGCACTCGCCATCGCCATCTGCCACGCCCACAACCGCGGCAGCAACCGCATGCGCCTGGCGGCATTGGCCGGCTGAGGTCAGGGCTATTTGTTCTTGACTTGTTCTATCGGTAATGATAATTCTTACCGCCATTGAAGGAGCAAGCCGATGCGCGTCACGTCGAAAGGCCAAGTCACCATTCCCCGCGACCTGCGGGAACTCGCAGGCATCGAGCTCAATAGCGAAGTGATCTTTTCCGTCGAAGGCGGAAAGCTGGTGATCGCGCCGAAGAACGGCAAGCAGGAACTCGAAGATCGCGGCCGGCTGGATCGTTTCATGAACGCGCTTGATCGCTTTGAAGGCACCGGCGACCAGACGATCGACGCCGAAGCGCTGATGTCTATGACTCGGGATCGCTGATGCCGACCTTGATAGACACCAACGTTCTGGTCGATCTATCCGTATCGACATCCGATTGGCATGGCTGGTCGCGCCAACACGTTTTTGCGGCCTTCAAGGCTGGACCAGTGCTGATCAACCCGATCATCTATGCCGAATTTTCCGTCCGCTACAGCGACATGGACGAGGTTGACCGCCTCTTGCCGCAGGACGAATTCCGTCGCGAGAACCTGCCCTGGCCTGCCGCATTCGCAGCTGCCGCCGCCTTTCGCGTCTATCGCATGTCGGGTGGCGGACGAGAACGGATTCTGCCGGATTTCCTGATTGGCGCGCACGCGGCGATCCGTGGTTATACCGTTCTGACCCGAGATCCGAAGGGATACCGGACCTACTTCCCGTTGCTGCCTCTCATTACCCCCGAAACCCATCCTCTCTAACGTCAAACCGCGGACCCAATTCATGATCGGCAAGCTCAAAGGCACCATCGACGAAACCGGCGACGACTATGTGCTCGTCGATGTGCACGGCGTCTGCTACGTCGCCTTCTGCTCGGCCCGCACCCTGTCGCGGATCGGCTCGGTTGGCGAGGCCTGCATCCTGTTCATCGAGACCTACGTGCGTGAGGACCAGCTGAAGCTCTTCGGCTTCATGACCGCGCTCGAGCGTGACTGGTTCAACCTCTTGCAGAGCGTCCAGGGCGTCGGTGCCAAGGTGGCGCTCGCCATCCTCTCCACGCTAACGCCGGGCGAACTCGCCAACGCCATAGCCCTGCAGGACAAAACCGCGGTTTCCCGCGCCAACGGCGTCGGCCCGAAGGTCGCCGTGCGCATCGTCACCGAACTCAAGAACAAGGCGCCCGCCTTTGCCGGCGAGGCCTCCGCCAATATCGGCCTGAAGCAGGAACTCGGCGAGGGTGTTGCCGCGGCCCCGGTGGCGGACGCGGTCTCGGCTCTGACCAATCTCGGCTACAGCAGGGACCAGGCGGCGAATGCCGTGGCGGCAGCGATGAAGACAGCCGGCGACGACGCTGACAGCGCCAAGCTAATCCGCTTGGGGTTGAAGGAACTTTCGCGGTGATTGGCTGCCAGAAGATTTGCCACTACAATTGACGCACTCGATCAAGAGAGGCTTCACAAATGGGTGCTTCGGCAAAACTGAGTTCGAAGGGACAGCTGACGATTCCCAAAGAGATTCGTGAGACGCTCAACGTGGCGCCGGGTACCGAATTCCACCTGACCGTCGAGAACGGTAAGCTGTTGGCAACGCCGAACCACAGCCAAGAACCCAAGACTGTCCGATTGATGGATCTCGCCGGCATCCTCGGCAAGCCGCCGAACGGCGTGACTTTGAGCATCGAAGACATGGATGAAGCGATCATGGACGCGGTCGTCGAAGATGACGAGCGTATCCAACGAGAATGGCTGGAACGCCATAAATGATCGGCATCGATACGAACATTCTCCTGAGATTCCTTGTCAATGACGAGCCGGCGCAAGGCGCGATCGTTCAAAGATTCATGGCCGAGAGAACGCCTGAGAGTCCGGCCTACATTAGCGCGGTCGTGCTTGCCGAAACAGTCTGGTTTCTCCGCCGGCGCCTCGGATACTCCAAATTGGAGATCGCCCAGACATTGAACTTGCTTGCACGGGCGCGCGAAGTCGTGGTCGAGCATTCGGACGAACTGAAGCTGCTGCGCCTGGAAAACTCATTGCCTCTGGCAGATATTGCGGACTATCTCGTCGCATGGGCCGCGACCAATGCAGGCTGCAGCAAGACCTTCACCTTTGACCGCAAAGCGGCCCGTCAAATCCCCGGAATGGAACTCCTCGCATGACAGATCCCGCCCGCCTGATCACCCCGGAAAAGCGTGGCGAGGACTACGACGCGACGCTGCGGCCGCAGTCGCTGGACGAGTTCACCGGCCAGGCCGAAGCCCGTGCCAACCTGAAGATCTTCATCGAGGCGGCCAAGAACCGTGGCGAGGCGCTGGATCACGTGCTGTTCGTCGGCCCGCCCGGCCTTGGCAAGACCACGCTCGCGCAGATCATGGCCAAGGAACTCGGCGTCAACTTCCGCTCGACCTCAGGCCCCGTCATCGCCAAGGCGGGTGATCTGGCCGCCCTCCTGACCAATCTCGAAGAGCGCGACGTGCTCTTCATCGACGAAATCCACCGCCTGAGCCCGGCCGTCGAGGAAATCCTCTATCCTGCGATGGAGGACTTCCAGCTCGACCTGATCATTGGAGAGGGCCCGGCCGCCCGCTCGGTGAAGATCGACCTGTCGAAGTTCACCCTCGTCGCCGCCACCACCCGTCTCGGCCTCTTGACGACGCCGCTGCGCGACCGCTTCGGCATCCCCGTCCGCCTCTCCTTCTACACCGTCGAGGAGCTGGAGCTGATCGTGCGCCGCGGCGCCCGGCTGATGAACCTGCCGATGACCGACGAAGGCGCGCGCGAGATCGCCAGGCGCGCCCGCGGAACCCCGCGCATCGCCGGCCGTCTGCTGCGCCGCGTCCGCGACTTCGCCGAGGTCGCCCGCGCCGAAGCCGTCACCCGCGAGATTGCCGACGAAGCGCTGACCCGCCTGCTGGTCGACAATCTCGGTCTCGACCAGCTCGACAAGCGCTACCTCAACATGATCGCCGTCAATTTCGGCGGCGGCCCGGTCGGTATCGAAACCATCGCCGCCGGCCTGTCGGAGCCGCGCGATGCAATCGAGGACATCATCGAGCCCTACATGATCCAGCAGGGCTTCATCCAGCGCACGCCGCGCGGCCGAGTGCTGACCGCAACCGCCTGGAAGCATCTCGGCATGCAGCCGCCGAAGGATCTGGAAGCAGCACAGTTCCGCCTGTTCCAGCAGGACGATTAGGGAACCGCGCCCCGATTCGCGCATTGGCACTTCGAAGGGAGATCGTCATGCAGAAGTACCGCACCGGCACGAGCGTCGAATGGAAATGGGGCAAAGGGACAGGGACCGGCCAGATCAAGCAGAGTTTCACCGACGACGTTGAACGGACGATCGAGGGTGCAGTGATCAAGCGGAAGGCAAGCAAAGAAGAACCGGCCTATTTGATCGAACAGCAGGACGGCGGCAAGGTGCTGAAGAATCATTCCGAGCTGACGAAATCCCGCTGATCACGTCGCCCCGCCCCGGCACGATCCAGCCGCAGCAACGAAGAGGATATGCCGTGACGACGTTCGATCCCTGCCGGTCCTTTCGCAAGCTGGCCTATAACAATGCGCTCGCCAATCACCGCCTGCACGCATCATGCGCGCTGCTGCAACCGGGCGAATTCGATGCGCCGCGCGTCAGCGTCTTCCCGTCGATAAAGGCAACGCTCAATCACATCCTGACGGTCGACTGGTTTTACGTCGATGCGCTGGAGGGCGGGTCGCTGGGACCGAAGGCCTGGGAGGTAGAGGAGCCCTGCCCCGATATCGCAACGCTTGCCACCGCGCAGAAGACGGTCGACGCGAGGCTGGCAACGCTCGCCGAAGCGCTATCGCCGGAGATGCTTGCCGGAACGGTCGAGATCCATCGCGTAGATCGCATTCAGTGGGAACGCATGGAAGACGTGCTTGGCCACCTCTTCCAGCATCAGACGCATCACCGCGGTCAGGTCCATGCCATGCTGGCGGGCACAAGCATCAAGCCGCCGCAACTCGACGAGTTCATCGTCGCCGACGACGCACGCTTCCGGGGCGCCGACATCACCGCGCTCGGCTGGAGCGAAGAAAAGCTCATGCGTTAGAGCCTTTCCGGGTTAAATTGAACCATTCTGTTGGCTCAAACGGAGTCGTGTGATCGCCCGGCCGGCGCGTGTCGTAGCCAAAGCATACGGCCGAGCCGGCCGGGCGATCAGGCGGCCCGTTTCAGCCAACCCCGGTGGTTCGCTTGCGAACCAGCTAGGGCCGGAGCATCTTTCCGCCAGGAGCAAAGGCGATCGGCTCGGACGTACCTGGGGTATGCCCTTCGCCAATCGCCTTTGCTCCTGACGAAAACCTGCTCCGGCAGAATGGTTCAATTTAACCCGGAAAGGCTCTAATCCTGCAGCCGCGCCTTCAACCCGTCGATGATCGTCTTGCTGAGCAGTGCGTAGTTCTCGTCGAAGTGATGGTCGCCGGCGAGCGCGATGACATCGACGCCGCTGGCCTTCAGATCCGGGCAAGCGACTTCGTCGTCGTCTTCCTTGCCGTAGACGCACTGGACGATCTTCGGATCGACCGTCTTCAGATCGTTGACCGGGTCGCCGCCGGCACCTTCCGTCTTGGCGCCGAGCCACCCCATCACCGAGATCTGGTAGTCCACCTCATGCGACAGCGACAGCAGCGAAATCTGCGCAACGGCCGCCTTAGGGCCCGGCTTCAACCGCGAAAAGGCGGCCGGCACCACGTCGGCGCCGAAGGAATAGCCGACCAGCAGCACGTGCTTGACCTGCCACTGCTTGCGGTAGAGCTCGATGATCTTGCCGAGGTCGTCGGCGGTTTCCTGTGGCTTGCGTTCCGACCAGAAATAATGGAGTGAATCGATCCCGACGACCGGGATACCCTGCTTCTGCAGCGATGCGCCGACCTCCTTGTCGATGTCGCGCCAGCCGCCGTCGCCGGAATAGATCACCGCCATCGTGTCGAAGGCAGGCTTGGCGTCGAGAATGGTCAGCGGCAGGCCGAGCGGATTGTCGGCGCTTCCGGATGCGGCGATCAGATCGTCCAGCGTGTCGCTGAGCGTCGTCTGCGCATCGTCCTCGGAATCGCGGATATCGATATCGGGATGCGCCTTCTTCAGCGCTTCGACATGCGCCCGCCCGTCCTTGTCGGCCGCCGACGTGAAGGCAGCGATGATGGGGTCCGGCAGCGCGATGTCGCTGAGGCCATAGATCATCCGGTCGCCGACGGTCTGCTTCTTGGCCGGGGTGCAGAGCTGCTGCGTCAGCGGAATGCCGGCCAGCGGGTCGATCGCCAGCGTCTGGCCGATGGTGGCATCGGGCGTCTGCGCGGCGATCGCCAGCGCCAGCGCCCCGCCCTCGCCGACGCCGGCAATGATGGGCAGATGGTAGGGGCTGTTGCCGGCGGCACGCTGCACCTGCTGGCTGAGCGATTCGATATCGGACACGAGATAGATGCAGCCGTCATTGTCGCTGACGTCGTATTTCCGGAGCGCGTCGATATAGGACGGGAAATCGACGCCGATGACGACGGAGCCCTCGGCGACCAGCTTGTCGGCCTCCGTCTTTTCGTTGTCGCCCCAGCCGGCCGCGTCGGAGATCAGCATCACCGCGCCTTTCACGTCGCCCTGTGGCAGGAAGATGTGTGGCGATGGGATCAGCCCGGTCTCGAAGGTCTGCGTCGTCTCGTCGGCAGCCCTTGCGGCGGGAACGGCCAGCGACAGCGCGCAGGCGGCGGCAAGAAGGTATCTTTTCATCATTTCCTCACGACCCCTTTCAATCCGCCGCCGATCAGGAGCGTAGCGTCCATCAGAGCGATCATCGGATTGCCTCCCCCCGACACCGCAAGATAGCGCGGATGCCACTGGGGATGAAACTTGGATTTGAAGGCCCTCAGGCCCTTGAAGTTGTAGAAGCGCTCGCCGTGCTCGAACACGGTGCTGCCGATCCGGTCCCAGACCGGCGCTGCCTCGCGCTTCGACATGCCCGAAAGCGGCGCCATGCCGAGGTTGAAGTGCGAGAAGCCCTCGTTGCGCAGATACTCCATGATCTGCACGAACAGGAAGTCCATCGAGCCCTTCGGCGCGTCCGGCGAGAAGCGCATCAGGTCGATCGTTCCCTCGTCCCTGGCGCCGGTGATCAGAATATTGGCGAAGGCGACGATCTTGCCCTCGAGCTTGAGGATGCCGACCGGCTGCGCCTCGATATAGTCAGTCTCGAAGGCCCCGAGCGAAAAGCCCTTTTCCTTGGCATTGTGATCGGCCAGCCAGGCGTTGGAAACGGCGGCAAGCTCCTCCATCACGCCGGGCACGTTCTCCGGCGTGATCACCTCGAATTCCAGCCCGTCGCGCTGGGCGCGGCTTGCGGTCTGGCGCAGGTTCGCCCACTTGCCGCCCTTCATCTCGAAGGTCGAGAGATCGGAAACAGCAAGTTCTCCGAGCTTGAAGGCCCTGAGCCCGGCATCGGCGCAATGCGACAGGAGCGCCGGCGATATCTGGTAGAACACGGCACGGCAGCCGGCCGCGCGCGCGGTCTCGACGAAACGCCAGACCAGCTCCGGCATGGCGCTGCGCTCACCGACCGGATCGAACAGCGCGATCCAGGACCGTCCCTGCCGTCCATACATGATGAAGGCATCGCCCTTCTCGGAGAACATCACGCTCTTGTCGCCCATGCGCACCAGATTGGCGTCGGCATAACGCTGCTTGTCGACGATGCCGACAGCCCGCTCGAGCGCATCCTCGGTCACCGGCTCGGGCTTGCCGGTGGCCGGCCGCAGCAGGCTGAAGATCGCGATCGCCGTCGAGATGATGGTAATGCCGAGCACGGCGCGCAGTCCGCGCGGTGCCTCTTCCGCAAATTCGAACTGCCACCAGAGTTCGTTGCTGTAATCGACGTCGCGATAGACGAACAGCAGGATGACGATGGCGCCGACGCAGACGACGGCGATCGCCGTCAGCCACGACGCCGTCAGCGTCTGGTTGAGCAGCGAGGCGCGGCGACGGAACAGGCGGCGGCTGACGAACAGACCGAAGATCAGGAAGCCGAGGAAGCTGGCCTCGACCAGCGCCACCGCCTTCAGCAGCGACAGCGTCAGCGCGGCCGCGGCCGAAAAGATCGAAATCCACCAGGCGCCGTCGAGCCGCTGGCCGAGACCGCGTGCGGCCACCACCAGCGCCAGCCCGGCAAGGCTGGACAGGAAGTGCGCACCCTCGACGATCGGCAGAGGCAGATAGTTCGAGAGGAATTCAAGATTGGAATCCGGCGTCGGCGTGACGCTTGAGAAGATCAGCATGACGCCAAGCAGCAGTGCCAAAGTCGACAGCAGCTGCGGCATCAGCCGGATGCCGATGCGGCGAAAGCCGGAGGCGACGGGATGATCGGCGAAGCGGCGAAGTTCGGTCGCCGATACAGCCAGAACTGCCAGCAGCAGCGGCACGACGTGGTAGATCAGCCGGTAGAGCACCAGCGAGCCGAGCACGGCGTCGATATTCACCGCACTGCCCAGCGCCGCGATAATGACGGTCTCGAACACGCCGAGGCCGGCCGGCACGTGGCTGAGCACGCCGAGACCGACGGCAATCGCGTAGACGGCGAGAAACACCGGCCAGCTGATCGCCGTCTGCGGCAGGAGCACGTAGAGCACCGTCGCCGATGCGGCGATATCGAAGGCCGCGACCAAGAACTGGCGCGACCAGGTGGCGGAATCCGGCAGCCGCAGCGAGAAGCGGCTGATGCTGACCGACCGACCGCCGCGGCCAAGCACGACGCCGGCCGCCAGCACCAGCACGATGGAACCACCGACCAACCGCAGCACCCAGCTGCTGACATTGATCAGCGGCGCGATTTCATCGGCGATCGCCAGGAGCGCGATTGAGCCGACGCCCGCCAGCCCGAGCCCGAAAGCGATGGTGACGAATGCGATGACACGCCCGATGTCCTCAGGCGTCAGGCCGAGCCTGGAATAGGCGCGGTAACGGATCGCGCCGCCGCTGAGTGCACCGAACCCGGCAGTGTTGCCGACGGCATAGGCGGCGAACGCGGTCAACGCCACCTGCGGGAACGGCAGCTTCTTGCCGACATAGTCGATGGCGTTGACGTCGTAGAACACCAGCGCCAGGAAGCTCAACGCCGTGAAGAACAGCGCCAGCAGGATCGAGCTGACCTTGGTATCGGCAAGCGCCTGCACCACGTCGTCGTAGCGTACCTCGGTGGTCAGTTGCTCGATGGCGAACCCGACCATGCAGAACACGGCAAGCGTTGCCGCTGCTGCAAGATGGTTACGGTATCGCCTGAAAAATCCGCGAAGGGCAGATTCTTCCGTTACTTCAATCTCATCCAAATCGGCCTGCTTCGACATCGTTTACCGTCGTGAACCTACATATCAGCGGGAATCATGTTTTGAACATCTAACATAACCAGCATGTAAGTTCTTGGACGCAAGCCCGCGAATACATGTCAACGCTACCCCAGCGCCGCTTATCGTCGCCTGCTTCTTCTTCAATTGGGGCATTTTTGGCGCATCGGCCAAGCTTTGCGCATTGCATTTTAGTAACGTCGACGATGAACCGCCGGCCGGCACCCAAGCGAGCGCTTTGCCTCCCCCTATACCGCCGGTTCCGCACCCGAGCCGTGCTTCTGAGCGGCGTAGCGTGCCGCGGCAGCACCCGCATCGGCGTTATGCGTCTCGCTGGAAACCTGCAGCGTCGGCACGGCGAACTCGATGCCGTTTTCCTTGAAGGCGGTGCGGATCATCGCCAGCGCGTTGCGGCGGATCACGAACTGCTCTCCGGGCTTGGTCATCATCGCCAGCCGGATGACGATGGCGAACTCGCCGAACTGCTCGACGCCCTTCATCTTCAGAGTCTCGATGATATGCGGCGCGTAATCCGGGTTGTCGAGCAGCTGCTGGCCGATCTGCTTGACCACCTTCTTGGCGAGCACCAGATCGGTGTCGTAGGTAACGTTCAGCGTGATCTTGTCGATCGTCCAGTCGCGGTTGAGGTTCTTCACCGCACCGAGTTCACCGAACGGCACGGTGGTGAGTGGTCCGCGATGATGCCGCAGCCGCACCGACCGCAGGCTGAACGCCTCGACAACGCCCTTGTGGCTGCCGCTTTCAATGTATTCGCCGACCCGGAAGGCATCGTCCCACAGATAGAACATGCCGCTGATGACGTCCTTGACGATCGTCTGCGCCCCGAAGCCGACGGCAACACCGACCACGCCGGCGCCGGCAATCAGCGGCCCGATCTCCACCCCGAGACCGGACAACACCATGAGCACCGCAATCACGGCAATGACCACCGCCAGGATGTTGCGGAAGATCGGCAGCAGCGTCTGCAGCCGTGCGCGCCGTGCCCTCTCCTCGTCGCTGCCGGCACTATCGAGCGGCGAATCCTCCAGACGTCCGTTGATATAGGCACGCGCCAGATGCCAGAGCAGATCGGCAGCCAGCAGAATGACGATACCGCCGATCGAGCCGCGCACGATCCGGTCGACCATCGTATCTCCCGCCGCCATCCGGTCGGCGGCGAATCCGAGAATGCGGCCGAGCCAAACGGCCGCGATGGTGATGATCACCGCCCGCACGCCACGATCGAGCAGAACGGTGGCGATCCGGCGCTTAGCGAGAAACCCCGCCTCCGCCTGATGCAGCGCCCGCACCGCAAGCGTGGCAACCCTGAGCGTCCGCGGCAGGAGCACCAGATAAATGCCGACCCAAAGGATCAGGTTGAACCCGGCCACCCACAGCAGCCACAGCGCCACGAAATAAATCGTCAGCAGCCACGACGCCGTCGTGCTTTTCCGGCCATCCTCGATCGGCCGCGACCAGACGGCCTCGGTGGCGATCGCCAGCAGCCCGAGACCGAGCGTATAGCCGACGAGGTAGCGCGAGCCGCCGGAAAAGCCGAGCGGCAGCATGAGCTGGATCAGCACCCAGCCGAACACGAAGTAGATGACGAAAACCGAGGTTCGGCGGAACCAGAACAGCGCCGTCGCGCGCGACACGTCGCGCTCCCCGCCGATTCTTGGCAGCGTCACCAGCGCCACGAGCAACCGGCCGAACGAGATGGTGAAGCGCGCCACGATCAGCGCGATGGCAACTGCGATCGCCAGCGACTGGCTGATCGGCGGCCAGTTGAAGATAACCAGCGGCACCAGCGTCGCGACGCCGAACACCAGCGCCGGCACGAGGCGGTAGATGAGGTTGGCGGCGGCGTGATGCGCGACGGTGACGGTTTCGCCATCCGCTTTGCGGATCCGCGGCTTCGGCACGATCACCCGGAACAGCATTTCCGCCACCGGGCCGGCGAGAAACAGCACGAGAAGCTCGAGCGTGACGAACGCCCAGCCTTTCGGGCTGACGTCGCGCTCGACGATCTCAGATGCGCTTTCGACCTCGGTCGGCAGGGTCATGGCGGCATCGGAGACAAGGTTGAAATGCGCCCGCGCATGCGCAAGCAGGCTCGACAGAACCGACATCTGGTCGGCGGACATGTCACCGGCCGCACTGGGTGCCGCCTGCATCTGCGTTGTCATCCACTGCTTGACCTGAGGGTTTTCCATCAGCTGCAGCATCTGCCGCACTTCGGCAGGCGGCGGCGCCAATGTCTGCGCAGCCGGCGCGGTTAGCGGTGTCTGCGCTGCTGGAGCGGTTGTTGACGTCTGCGCCGCTGGAGCAGCTGCCGGCGTCTGCGCAGCAGCGCCCCACGCCATCGCCATCAGGGCGGCTGCCAGCGGCAGAAACCACATTCGAATGCGCGCGCCAAACCCCAGACCCATCGCCAGCCCCTCCGGTATTCAGCTCACCATATATGGCTGTACGCTAAAGAAAAGCCCGCGCAGCGTGCGGCTGCGCGGGCTTCATGATCATTCCAGCGGAATGGTTTACTCTTTCGGCTTCTCGACGTGACCGCCGAAGCCTGCGCGCATCGCCGACAGCACCTTGTTGGCGAATTCGTCGTTGTCGCGCGAGGTGAAGCGGCCATAGAGCGCGGCGCTGAGCACCGGCGTGGGAACGCTCTCGTCGATGGCAGCCATGATCGTCCAGCGGCCTTCGCCGGAGTCCGAGACGCGACCGGCATAGGCGCCAAGCGCCGGATCGGCATGCAGCGCGTCCGAGGTCAGGTCGAGCAGCCACGAGGTGATGACGCTGCCGCGGCGCCACACTTCCGTGACGTCCTGCAGGTTGAAGTCGTACTGGTAGTGCTCGGGATGCGCCAGCGGCGCGGTCTCGGCATCGACTTCATGTGTGGCGGCGCCGATATTGGCGCGCTTCAGGATGTTGAGGCCTTCGGCATAGGCAGCCATCAGGCCGTATTCGATGCCGTTGTGGACCATCTTGACGAAGTGGCCGGCGCCATGCGGGCCGCAATGCAGGTAGCCGTGCTCGGCGGTGCTGCCGGCAGCCGGGCTGCGATGCGCCGACGGTGCGACGTCGCCGACACCGGGTGCCAGCGATGCGAAGATCGGAGACAGCGATTCCACGATCGCCTTCTCGCCGCCGATCATCAGGCAATAGCCGCGCTCGAGACCGAACACGCCACCGCTGGTGCCGACGTCGACATAGTGCAGGCCCTTGGCGATCAGCTCGCCGCCGCGGCGGATGTCGTCGTGATAGTAGGAGTTGCCGCCATCGATGATGATGTCGTCGCTATCGAGCAGCGGCGTGATCTGGGCAATCACCTTGTCGGTGATCGCGGCCGGCAGCATCAACCAAATGGCGCGCGGGCGTGAAAGCTTCGACACGAACTCTTCCAGCGAACCACTGCCGACGGCACCCTTGCCGACCAGATCGTTTACGCTTTCGGTCTTTGCGTCATAGACAACGCACTCATGGCCATCGCGCATCAAGCGCTGGACCATGTAGCTGCCCATCCGGCCCAAGCCAACCATGCCAAGCTGCATCTCATAATCTCCTGAGAACTGAGAATCTAATCGATATTATTCGCGAATAACTATCACTCGCGCTGCAGCAAGCAAGCAAAGTCTCCGTCACATTCGCGGGAAGGTCAACGCAAGCTTTCGACAGCGACGCAAGAACCGCCGGATCACAGGGCATTCCGGCCGAATCGGCGGCAGAAAAATTCTTGATTTCGTCAACTGCAAACCATGGTCGCCGGGTGCGGCTCATTGCTGCAGTGCAAGAACCACGCGCTCGCTGGTCGCATCGCCGAGCATCTGCGCCGCATCCACCGCCAGCGCCTCCGGCACCGCGAGCGTCAATTCGGCTCCCACTTCCACGAAGATCTCGCTGACGATCCGCACGCCGGGCAGCGCCGCCAGCCGCGCCTTGACCAGCGCCAGATCGGAGAAGCCGACAACGATCACCGCCTCGACCGTCGCGACCAGCTCGACCAGCACTGCCGCCCGCAGGCACATCGCTGCCGAACCGCCATAGGCGCGGATCAGCCCGCCGGTCCCCAGCAGCACGCCGCCGAACCAGCGGGTGACGACAACAGCGACATTGTCGAGCGACTGCCCGTCGATCGCCTGGAGGATCGGCTTGCCCGCCGTGCCGCTCGGCTCTCCGTCGTCGTTGAAGCGATAGCTCTGGCCGATCCGCCAGGCCCAGCAATTGTGATTGGCATCGGGATCGCCATGCGCCGCCAGAAACGCCCGCGCCTCGTCCTCGCTGGCAACGGGCGCGGCAACCGCGCGAAACCGGCTCTTCTTGACTATCTGCTCGATTGTTTCGAGGCGGGTGAGTGCGAACATGGCCACTGCCATATCGCCAGCATCCGGCGCTTCGCAAGCAAAACCGTGCGTTATGATGAGGCGTAACTGCCCCCGGAACGCAAAACGCCCGTTGCGGGAGCAACGGGCGTTGAATGCGTCTGCTGCTTAAAGGAAGCAGCAATAAAGATTTAGCGTGTGGCGTCGCGGGCAACGCGCTGGATGTCGCCACGGTCGATACCGAGGTCATGCAAAGCGCGGTTGGACATGCGGCCGAGTTCAGAAACCGTCTGACGGTACTTGCGCCAGTTATTGAAAGAGCGTGCTACGTTCATGATGATCCCCTTTCCTAGGGCTTGCCAGTGCTTGGCAGCGTGTTTGCTGCCCGTGTCTCTCTGTTGATGCGAATATACGCATACGGGCTGATCTCCACCAGCGCTGAAGCATCAGGACACCAATGCGCGAGACGCATAGCTTGAATGATGCTGCTCAATATTTTTTCTCTTTTAAAAGCCGTAAACGTTTCAGGTGCTTAGGGATGTTGCCGCCAATGCACGGCTGTCATTTCGTCGATTCGCAACCGCTCGCATCGTTTAAAGGATATTTAACCGTTTTAATGGCCGGCTGGCGCAAACATTCCGACAGGGGCGCATTGCTCCGATCGAATTTCGGCTGCGTGCACGCGCTGCATACGTCCCACCAACCGCCCGCGCCCGCTTCATGGCCGCAGTCGCCAGCCCAAGAATGGTTTGATCTTGGGCCGGAAACAGCGGGCGCCCACATTGTCATCGGCCACCCGATACGCCACTACGCTGCCGTCTCCGGGCTGACAGGAAGCCGACGCGGAGATCATCCGCGCAACAAGGAACAGACCATTGACCAAGACCTTTATTGCAGCCGCCACGCTGACCGCCCTGCTCTCGTCCGTTTCGGCCCACGCCGCCGATTTCGCGATTACCCCGATGAAGGACGGCGACAGCTTCATCGGCTGCCTCGCGCAGAACACCCAGTCCGGCATCGGCTACCTCGCCGTCGGCGACAAGCTCGCCTTGTTCGCCAACAGCGATACGTTTACCATCGCCAAGGGCGACCGGGTGAAGGGCACATGGTCGGTCGACGGCGGCGCGGAAACCGAGTTTGCCTCGACCGCCGATACCGACCACACCGTGACTATCGACGTACCGAACGCAGCGGACTCGGTCACGGCGCTGACCACGGGCACGGAACTGACGGTCACCGCCAACGGCACCGCCGTCAAGCTACCCCTCGTCGGCACCGAAGCGGCCTTCACCGACCTGATGAGCTGCATGACGAAGGAGGGCGCCGAGTAACGGACGGCAGCCGAGACACCAAGGCGCCATCAGCCATCGGTTGACAGGGTAAGGGACTTCCAGGTCTCCAGCTCCTGCTGGAGACGCTCGATCCTGGCCGATACATGCTTCGCCGCATCGCTGCCGAGCAGAAGTTGCGGCGGAGGATTGTCGGATTCGACCAGAGTCAGCACGGCGGCGGCCAGCTTGTCGGGATCGCCCAGCTGCCTGCCGCTGACCGCCTGCCGGGCTTCGCGGATCGGATCGAAGAGAGCATCGTAGTCCGCAATCGACCGCTCCGTTCGCACCATCGACCGCCCGGCCCAGTCCGTGCGGAACGACCCCGGGCAAAGCGTCGTGACGTGGACGCCGAACGGCGCCATCTCCGACCGCATGACCTCCGATATCCCCTGAAGCGCGAACTTGCTGCCGCAGTAATATGCGATGCCGGGCATGGTCATCATCCCGCCCATCGAGGTGACATTGACGATGAACCCATGACGCCGCTCGCGAAAGCGGGGAAGAAACGCCTTGGCGACGGCGACGGCGCCGAACACGTTGACATCGAACTGCCGCCGCATCTCCTCGATCGGCGACTCCTCCAGTATGCCTTCGTGACCGTAACCGGCATTGTTGATCAGCACATCGACAGGTCCGTGATCCTCCTCGGCTTGTCGCACGACATCTGGGATGCGGTCGAATGCCGTGACGTCGCACAACACCGCGTGAACCTCCGGCACGGCTTTCGCCAGCACCGCGCGCGACGCCTCCGACCGCACTGTGCCGATCACCGTATGGCCCGCCTGAACAGCGGCCGCGGCAATGGCAAGGCCGAAGCCGGAATTCGCGCCCGTGACGAAGAAGGTCTTGTTCGGCATGATCTGTAAACTCCTTGAAATCTGATGGAGTTGACAGATAGTATGGCCGCTACCGGCCATCGATTGCGAATTCTATGATTGTCTTGCCAAATCCTATCAATGACACATGCGCAAGGATGAAACGCCACCCTCTCGCCGAGCTTGCGACAAGGCTTGCGCCGCGCCACGGATACAATCCGACCGCACTCCGCGGCGTCCGCATTCTCCGCAACGAGGCGGTGCTTCAGGACATTCCCGTGCTTTACAATCCGGGCGCCGTGTTCGTGCTGCAGGGGCGCAAGCAGGGCCTCCTCGACGGCGACATCTTTCTCTACGACGAGGACCATTATCTGGCTGTCTCTGTGCCTGTCCCGTTCCGCATGCAGTCCGTCGCCAGCCCCGAACGACCACTGATCGCCGTCTATGTCGAATTCGACATGCAGATGGCGAGCGAGATCGCCGTGCAACTGGAGACGCATGCGGAACTGGCAAGTGACAAACCTCGAGGCCTGGTGTCGAGCAGGATGGCGCCCGATATCGAAGACGTGCTTTTGCGCCTTCTGACCGCACTCGGCCGGCCCGCCGAAGTTGCCGTGCTTGGTGATGATATCTTGCGCGAACTGCACTACCGGGTGCTGATCGGTCCGCAAGGCGGCGCGATGATCGCTGCCCTGCGGCAAAGGGGATCAGCCGCAAACCTGATCCACAGCCTGACCTGGCTACGGGACAATTACGGATCGGAAATCTCGGTGGACGCTCTCGCAAGGGAGGCAGGCATGAGCGTTCCCTCCTACCACGTTCACTTCAAGGGCCTGACCGGCAGCAGTCCGATGCAATACGTCAAGGCGCTGCGCCTTCACGAAGCGAGGCTGATGATCGCGCGGCAGAGCACGACGATTGCCGACATCGCCGCATCCGTCGGCTATGCAAGTCCAGCGCAATTCAGCCGCGACTTCAAACGGCACTTCGGACGCACCGCCTCGGAGGAAACGAAATGGGTGAGACATCACCTGGGCAGTGTGGACTGAACGCCTGTAGCGACAGGCTACTGAAGCCATCGGGATCAATCAAAAAAAAGATAGTGCGATCCGCGGCAACCGGTGGATGTTTACGATCCTGGGTGCCTACAAACGTAGGTGGGCGCCATATGTCCAAGCCCACGGGCCTGGCCAGGGACAGCTCCCTTTGGATCGAGTATGGCCCCAGGGATTGTGGTTCCTGTCGAGAGGCGCAGATCGCAGTCAGGTATATAAGGCCGATCGATGACGGGCGCCAGAGGCTGGCGCGCTGGTCGGCGATTTAATTGAAGCCGATCAGTTCAGCGGCGCCGGGGTCCGGCCGTTCAGCTTGTCGGTAATCCCCCGCAGCTGGCCGCTGACCTCGACGATCGCCGCCGCGATGCTCTCTTCCGTCCGGCTCGTCGCTTCCAGCACCGTGTCGCGGTTGCTGCGCAGACTTTGAAGCTCGCCTTCGAGGCTGGCGACGCGCCGAGTCAGTTCGGAAATCTCGTCCATGATCATGATGCCGGCCATGACGGTGATCCTGAGATCGCCGATTTCGCCGAACTGGTCCTTGAGATGGCCGACATAGCGGTCGAAACGGGTGGCGAGATCGGTCAGGTGGTCTTCCTGCCCCTCCTCGCAGGCCATGCGATAGGCCTTGCCGTCGATCGTTACCGTTACCTGCGCCATGTCGTCACTTCCTTGATCAGCGGTCGAGAACCGCGCGGATCGTCTCCATCGCCGTCACCAGCCGCCGCGAGACCTCGCGGTTGACCTCTTCCAGCCGGTTCGCACGGAACTCCGCCTGGTCGAGTTCCTGCGCCAGCTTCGAGCGGTCCGCGTGCACGCGCCGCACCTCGCCCTCGATTTCGCCGGTTTCACGCTGGCGGTCTAGCCGCGCGTCGACCGCGTTGTCGAGACCCGAGATCGCCTGCCTGAGCTCGGCAAGCGCCGCGTCGATGCTGTTTCCAGTGGATGTCATGTCTCTTCCGGTTCCCCGCCAAGACCCGCGAATCGGCAATGACAGCCGACGCGATGTTTCGGGAAGGATAGGCAGCTCGCCAACGGCCCGTCAATAAAGCCTACTGGGCGGCAGGCAGCCTTATCTGTGGATGACCGAAATCAATGCGCCCGCCACACGATCGTCACACGGCTGTCAACTTTTGTTAAAATCGTTGGTCAAATGTCAAAAATCGACATTTGCCGGTCTCTATTAGGGCTTCGATTTGTTGACTTGGCCGCCCCAACTGCTATTTGTGCACCCGCTCTCATTGATGGTCTCCGCAGGCTTGAGGCCATCCCCCGACACCCGGAACAAGCGGAATAGCGATGATTTCTCCTGAACAACACGACCGGATGGCAAATGCGATCCGTTTCCTCGCAATGGATGCAGTCGAGAAGGCGAATTCCGGCCATCCGGGCATGCCGATGGGTATGGCCGACGTCGCCACCGTCCTGTTCTCCAAGTATCTGAAGTTCGACCCGACGAAGCCGCATTGGCCGGATCGTGACCGCTTCGTGCTGTCGGCCGGCCACGGCTCGATGTTGCTCTACTCGCTGCTCTATCTGACCGGCTACCCGGACATGTCGGTCGACGACCTGAAGCAGTTCCGCCAGCTCGGCTCCAAGACCGCCGGCCACCCGGAATACGGCCATGCCACCGGCATCGAGACCACCACCGGCCCGCTCGGCCAGGGTATTGCCAATGCCGTCGGCATGGCGATCGCCGAACGCAAGCTGCGCGACGAATTCGGCGCCGACCTGCAGGATCACTACACCTACGTGATCAACGGCGACGGCTGCCTGATGGAAGGCATCAGCCATGAAGCCATCGCGCTTGCCGGCCACCTGAAGCTGAACAAGCTCATCCTCTTCTGGGACAACAACTCGATCACCATCGATGGTGCCGTGTCCCTGTCCGACTCCACAGACCAGATCATGCGCTTCAAGGCCGTGCACTGGCACACGATCGAAGTCGACGGCCACGATCAGGCGGCGATTGCAGCCGCGATCGAGGAAGCCCACAAGTCCGACAAGCCGACCTTCATCGCCTGCAAGACGGTGATCGGTTTCGGCGCGCCGAACAAGCAGGGCAGCCACAAGGTTCACGGTTCGCCGCTCGGCGCCGAGGAAATCGCCGCCACCCGCAAGGCGCTGAACTGGGAATACGAACCCTTCGTCATCCCCAACGACGTTCTGTCCGATTGGCGCGCCGCCGGCACCCGCTCGGCCGACGCCGTCAAGGCATGGGAAGGCCGTCTGGAAAAGGCTGCTTCCAAGGCCGAGTTCGATCGCCGCTTCGCCGGTGACCTGCCGGCTGGTTTCGATGCCGCCATCAGCGACTACAAGAAGAAGCTCGCCGAGACCAAGCCGACGGTCGCTACCCGCAAGGCATCGGAAGATGCGCTCGAAGTCATCAACGGCTTCGTGCCGGAAACGCTGGGCGGCTCCGCCGACCTGACGCCGTCGAACAACACCAAGACCAGCCAGATGCATTCGATCACGCCGACGGATTTCGCCGGCCGTTACATGCACTGGGGCATCCGCGAGCACGGGATGGCGTCTGCCATGAACGGCATCACGCTGCACGGCGGCCTGATTCCTTACGCCGGCGGCTTCATGATCTTCTCGGATTATTGCCGCCCTCCGATCCGCCTCGCTTCGCTGATGGGCATCCGCGTCATCCACGTCCTGACGCATGACTCGATCGGCGTCGGCGAAGACGGCCCGACCCACCAGCCGGTCGAGCAGATGGCCTCGTTGCGCGCCATTCCGAACCTGATGATGTTCCGCCCGGCCGATGCGACCGAAACTGCCGAGTGCTGGCAGATCGCCATGAAGACCAAGGATCGTCCGTCCGGCCTGGCGCTGACCCGCCAGAACCTGACGCCGGCCCGCACCGAGTACAGCGAGAAGAACCTGTGCGAACAGGGCGCCTACACGCTGGCAGGCAATGCCGACGCCAAGGTGACGATCTTCGCTTCGGGGTCAGAAGTCGAACTCGCGCTTGCCGCCCGTGTGATTCTTGAAGGCAAGGGCGTCTCCGTCCGCGTCGTCTCGGTTCCGTCGACCGAACTGTTCTTCGAACAGCCGGACGCTTACCGTGCCGAAGTCATCGGCAAGTCGCCGATCAAGATCGCCGTGGAAGCCGCCGTTCGCGAAGGCTGGGATGCATTCATCGGACCGGAAGGTACCTTCGTCGGCATGAAGGGCTTCGGCGCTTCCGGTCCTGCCAAGGAAGTCTTCAAGCAGTTCGGCATCACCACCGAAGCCGTGGTTGCCGCTGCGGAAGCCAAGCTTTGATTTGATCAAGGAGCGCCTCCGGGCGCTCCTCATTCCATATAACGCAAGCCCTACTTATCGGGAGTGAAACACATGACTGTTAAGGTTGCCATCAACGGCTTCGGCCGTATCGGCCGCAACGTTCTCCGCGCCATCGTCGAATCCGGCCGCACCGACATCGAAGTCGTGGCCATCAACGACCTCGGCCCTGTCGAAACCAACGCCCACCTGCTGCGCTACGATTCGATCCACGGCAAGTTCCCCGCCGAGGTCAAGGTTGAAGGCGACACCATCACCGTTGGTGGCGGCAAGCCGATCAAGGTCACCGCGATCAAGGATCCGGCCACCCTGCCGCACAAGGAACTCGGCGTCGACATCGCGATGGAATGCACCGGCATCTTCACCGCACGCGACAAGGCCGCTCTTCACCTGACAGCCGGCGCCAAGCGCGTCATCGTTTCGGCGCCTGCCGACGGTGCCGACCTGACCGTCGTCTTCGGCGTCAACCACGATCAGCTGACCAAGGAACATCTGGTCATCTCTAACGCATCGTGCACCACCAACTGCCTCGTGCCGGTCGTCAAGGTTCTCGACGACCTGATCGGCATCGATCATGGCTTCATGACCACGATCCACTCCTACACCGGCGACCAGCCGACGCTCGACACCATGCACAAGGACCTGTACCGCGCCCGCGCCGCAGCCCTGTCCATGATCCCGACCTCGACCGGCGCTGCCAAGGCTGTCGGCCTCGTGCTCCCGCACCTCAAGGGTAAGCTCGACGGCACCTCGATCCGCGTTCCGACCCCGAACGTCTCGGTCGTCGACTTCAAGTTCGTCGCGAAGCGCGACACCACGGTCGCCGAGATCAACGAGGCCATAAAGGCTGCCGCCAACGGCAAGCTCAAGGGCATCCTCGGCTACACCGACGAGCCGCTGGTTTCCCGCGACTTCAACCACGACAGCCACTCTTCGATCTTCGCCAGCGACCAGACAAAGGTTCTCGAAGGCAAGTTCGTTCGCGTGCTGAGCTGGTACGACAACGAGTGGGGCTTCTCCAGCCGCATGTCCGACACGGCTGTCGCCTTCGCCAAGACCATCTGAGATCTTCGCGAATAGAGTTACGCAAGGCGGCTCGGGAAACCGGGCCGCTTTTCTTTTGAAGACCCTCGCAGCCTGCGACGCCGATGGCGGATCGCCCGGACTTGATCGCATTCGGCAAAACGCGCAAAATCTGGTTTATCTCTCCGGCATGGCCGTATGGAACATGCCGCATCAATAGCTGGCGGACAAACCCATGAAAATCCTGATGATGGCCATTGTTCTCGTCATGATCGCCGGCGTTCTGAGCCTCAGCCTCGTCGGCGGCCGCGGTTCCAAGCAGATCGCCAAGGGCCAGCCGTTGCTGGCGTCATCCTCCCGTCTCATGGGCCCGCGATAACGACATGCGCAGTATAGCACTGGCGCGATACTGCCGATCACCGTACCGTCGGATGCAAATCAGGCGACCGAGAAGCGAAAGAGAATTCGATGGACTATTTTACAATTGAAGTCGGCGGAAACGCCATTGCCAGCTTCCGTTCGGAGAATGCGGAAGACGCCAAGCATTTCTTCGAGGCGGACGACTTCCGCGAAGATCTGACGACCCTGCAGTCGGAGGGCAAGGCGGTCTGGGACGGCGTTGTGCCGCTCACCCTGCGCAAGGCGACCTCGGAAGAGGCAAGCGAGGTTGAGCACGCCTATGAATTCGACGACGATCCCGACCGTACGATCGACGACGAGTTCGTGGTGTTCCTGATCCCGATTTCCGACGGCGAAGAAGACGACAGCGACGACGAGGCGTAATGCCGCTTGCCACGCGCCTGTCGATATCTCCGTGTTTGACGCGGTCTTTTGCGGCTTGGCGGACATTCTGAGGCGTGCGATCGGACGAATGTTCAAGAAAAGGACAGGGCGGCATTTTCTGCCCTGTTCCTGCCTGATTTGATCCTACACTTCGGGTAGGCTCGCAATCGACCCGTTCCCCGATTTGCCATCAGGCAGACACCCGGCAGCATGACGCCGCAAAGCGCCGGGATAGACCTTCGGGCTCCCCGCGTGCAGGATTTCTGCCCCCTGGAAGGGCATCGAGCGGACCGGGACTTCGGGAGAGTCGAGACAACGATTTTAAGACAGCTGTGGCCGACGGGGGGCGCCCGCAGCGATGATTTTGCATAAAGGGGTTAGGGCATGGAAGCATTCTATATCGTCGTACTGGTATCGACGGCGCTCGTGCTTCTTGCTGCCTTCTCCAGTCTGCTCGCCTTCCGCTTCGGCGCTCCGCTTCTGCTTCTCTTTCTCGGCATCGGCCTGCTCGCCGGCAGCGACGGCCTTGGCATCGAGTTCACCAACAACTACCTCGCCTATATCCTTGGTTCGATCGCGCTCGCGATCATCCTGTTCGATTCCGGCTTCGGCACGCCGGTACAGGCCTTCAAGCTGGCCGCCGTCCCGTCGATAACGCTGGCTTCGATCGGCGTGCTGATGACGGCGGCGCTGTTTGCCGTCGCCGCCATGTGGCTGCTCAATTTCACCTGGCTCGAAGGCATGCTGCTCGGCTCCATCGTTGCCTCCACCGACGCCGCCGCCGTGTTCTTCCTGCTGCGCATCGGCGGCATCAACATCCGTGACAAGGTACGCTCGACGCTGGAGGTCGAATCCGGCACCAACGACCCGATGGCGATCTTCCTGACCATCGCGCTCGTCGAAGTTCTCGCGTCGGGCGAGCGCTATCACGGCATCAACATCGGCATGCTCGCCATGTTCGTGCAGCAGATGGGCCTCGGCGTCATTCTCGGCCTGCTTGGCGGCATGATGATCGTGCTGATCGTCGGCAAGCTGGAAACCGATCGCGGACTGACGCCGATCTTCGTGCTGGCGCTGGCACTGCTGGTCTTCTCTGCCACCGGCACGGTCGGCGGCAGTGGCTTCCTCGCTGTCTACGTCGCCGGCATCTACGCCGGAAACCGCAAGCTGCCAGGCTATGCTTCAATCAAGCGTTTTCAGGACGGCATGACGTGGCTGGCGCAGATCATCATGTTCCTGGTGCTCGGCCTGCTGGCGACGCCTTCGCAATTCGGCGAGATCGCCATTCCCGCTGTGCTGCTCGCCCTGTTCCTGATCTTCATCGCCCGGCCGCTGGCGATCTGGCTGTCGCTGCTGCCCTATGACTACACCCAGCAGGAGATCGGCTTCGTCGCCTGGGTCGGCCTGCGCGGCGCCGTCTCGATCCTGCTCGCCATTATGCCGATCCTGGGCGGCCTGGAGAACGGCCAGGTCTATTTCAACACCGCCTTCATTATCGTGCTCGTATCGCTACTGTTGCAGGGCTGGACCATCAAGCCGGTCGCCAAGAAGCTCGGCCTGATCATTCCGCCGCGCATGGGCGCCGTCGACAAGGTCGAGGTCGACCTGCCGGGCGCCGCCAATCACGAACTGCTGTCCTACCGCGTCATCAAGGACAGCCCGATCCTGCGCGGCGAGCGCATTCCGCGCTGGGCGACGCCATCGCTGGTCATCCGCGACGGCAAGTCGATGCGCTACCAGTATGCCGGCCGGCTGCGCGAGAACGACCTCGTCTACCTCTTCATCATACCGTCCTATTCGCGTCTGCTCGATAAGCTGTTTGCCAGCCGCGTGCCGGTCGAGGAAGACGATGCCGATTTCTTCGGTGCCTTCGCGCTGTCGCCCAGCCGCCCGGCGACCGACCTCGACGCCGCATACGGCCCCGGCCTGCTCAACGAAAACGAGAAGGGCCTGACGATATCGGAGCTAATGCGACAGCGCCTCGGCGGCAAGGCGGAATATGCCGATCGGGTGCGTCTCGGCTCGATCATCCTCATCGTCCGCGATCTCGACGATCACGATCATATCAGCTCCGTCGGCATGTCGCTGGAGGCCGTCGAGCCGGCGGTGACGCTGCCGATCTTCATCAACATGCGCGATATCATCGACCGCGTGCACGACCGGTTCAAGGGCCGCAAACGCAAGGAAGCCGCGGCCACCGCTTCAGGGGCGAAAGGTGATGAAAACCCGCGCTGAACGCCTTGCGTCAACGATGATCCTTGCTATGGTCCCCGCATCTTTTCAGGCGATAAACGAACGGATTTTTCCATGCCTTCCTTCAAGACCCTCGACGACCTTAACGACATTGCCGGAAAGCGCGTTCTCGTTCGCGTCGACCTCAATGTCCCGGTAAAAGACGGCAAGGTCACCGACGTGACCCGCATCGAGCGTGTGGCCCCGACGATCCTGGAACTTTCCAAGAAGGGCGCCAAGGTTATCCTGCTCGCCCATTTCGGCCGCCCCAAGGATGGCCCCTCGCCCGACCTGTCGCTGTCGCTGATTGCCCCTTCCGTTGAGAAGGTCCTGGGCCATCCGGTAGCAACGGCGACCGATGTTATCGGTGAAGCCGCAGCCGGCGCTGTCTCCGCCATGAAGGATGGCGACATCCTGCTGCTTGAGAACACCCGCTTCCACAAGGGCGAGGAAAAGAACGATCCTGATTTCGTCAAGGCGCTGGTCGCCAACGGCGATATCTACGTCAACGACGCCTTCTCCGCCGCCCACCGCGCCCACGCCTCGACCGAGGGTCTTGCCCGCCATCTCCCGGCCTATGCCGGCCGCACCATGCAGGCCGAGCTTGAAGCCCTGGAAAAGGGACTCGGCGTGCCGGTCCGTCCCGTCGTTGCCATCGTCGGCGGCGCCAAGGTCTCCACCAAGATCGACCTCCTCATGAACCTCGTGAAGAAGGTCGACGCGCTCGTCATCGGCGGCGGCATGGCCAACACCTTCATCGCCGCCCGCGGCACCAGCGTCGGCAAGTCGCTCTGCGAGCATGATCTCGCCGACACCGCTCGCCAGATCATGATCGAGGCGGCAACGGCAGGCTGCGCCATCGTTCTTCCCGAAGACGGCGTCGTCGCCCGCGAATTCAAGGCCGGTGCCGCCAACGAAGTGGTCGCCATCGATGCCATCCCCGACGATGCCATGATGCTCGACGTCGGACCGAAGTCGATCGAATCAGTCAAGGCGTGGATCGAGCGTGCCAACACGCTGGTCTGGAACGGCCCGCTCGGCGCCTTCGAGATTGAGCCCTTCGACAAGGCGACCGTTGCCGCGGCACAATTCGCAGCCGAGCGCACCAAGGCCGGCAAGCTGACCTCGGTCGCCGGCGGCGGCGACACGGTGTCGGCGCTGAACCACGCCGGCGTCTCCGACGATTTCACCTACGTCTCGACCGCAGGCGGCGCTTTCCTGGAATGGATGGAGGGCAAGGTGCTGCCGGGTGTAGAGGTTTTGACCAAGGCCAAGTAAGCAGCCGAGGAATTCGCGCGAGCGGATTTTGACAAGTTTTACATGTAGATAGACCGCGTGGCGCAAGCCTCGCGGTCTTTTGTTTACCATCTGAGCATTTGCCCGAAAATTCAAACGATTTAGATAATTTCAAACGTTTTAAAGATTTTTCCTACCATTTTAGTCGCTACGGACTTCTGCTATCGCCGACCTATATTTATCAAAACGCAGTTTTTTCGTGATGCGGAGATCAATATGAGCGAACGTCTTGCGGCATGTCGATCCGCTGATTGATTGGGCGTTACCGATCGATTTTTAGTAGAAGAAAATCCGCGCGCGCGAGGCGCCGGTCTGAGGGAAGGAATGACCTATGGTAGACGCAAAGATGTTGAACAAGATCAGCTCGGCGCCAGGATTCATTGCAGCGCTGGACCAGAGCGGTGGTTCGACACCCGGAGCGTTGCGCCTCTACGGAATTGCCGATACCGATTACCAGGGTGACGAGGACATGTTCCGCCTGATGCACGCCATGCGCGTCCGCATCATGAGCGCGCCCGCCTTTACTGGCGAAAAGATCATCGCCGCCATCCTGTTCGAGCGGACCATGGACGGCGAGGTCGATGGTCAGGCCGTTCCCTCCTATCTCTGGGAAAAGCGCGGCGTCGTGCCGCTTCTCAAGGTCGACAAGGGTCTCCTTCCCGAAGAGAACGGCGTCCAGCTGTTGAAACCGATGCCCGATCTGGACACGCTGCTGGCGCGCGGCCGCGATAAGGGAATCTTCGGCACCAAGATGCGCTCGGTGATATCAGGCGCCGACAGGACGGGCATCGCAGCTGTCGTAAAGCAGCAGTTCGAGGTGGCACGCCAGATCATCGGCAGCGGCCTCGTTCCGATCGTCGAGCCCGAGGTCTCCATCAAGAGCCCGACGAAGACGGAGGCCGAAGCCATTCTTCGCGACGAGATCGCCAAGCAGCTCGACCTGCTTCCATCAGGCGAAACCGTCGTGCTGAAACTGACGCTCCCGACGGTCGCCGATTTCTACGCGCCTCTGGTGGCCCATAAATCGGTCGTGCGAGTTGTCGCCCTGTCCGGTGGCTACAGCCGCGCCGATGCCTGCGAAAAGCTCAGCCACAACCACGGCATGATCGCAAGCTTCTCCCGCGCACTGACGGAAAACCTGCGCGTCACCATGAGCGACGCTGAGTTCGACGCCAGCCTGGCCGAAACGATCGACCAGATCTACGCGGCCAGCGTCAACAAGGCCTGATGCGGTCAAGGCGGGCGCGGAGCCGGGGCCGTGTCGAAATGGCGCCCGGCGAGCCCTGACCGTCACCATGCCAACATCCTCGGCCACCGTGCCGAGGATGTGATCACGCGAACACAATCAATTGGCTGCAAATCTGCCGGATAGCCGCAGGGCCGCAAGCGAACGGCCAGCCCATCGCGCCCGCCCGCGCACCGTCCAGACACCACCCGACGCCAGCCCCCCCCCCCGACGATTGTCACCGGTACAAGTTTGCGCCTATCGGCAGACCCTGCGACCCGCCAGTGTGGCGGCGAAAGCACCCTGCCGGAGAACCCATGACCATCGTTTCCTTCATCACCGTCGATGTCTTCACCACAAACCGCTTTGAGGGAAATCCGCTGGCCGTGATGGCCGATGCGCGCGGCCTGACCGACGCCGACATGCAGAACATCGCGGCCGAATTCGGCTATTCCGAAGTCACCTTCGTGCTCCCGCCGCACGATCCCGACAACACCGCCCGTGTCCGCATCTTCACCCCCACCATGGAAGTGCCCTTCGCCGGCCACCCCAATGTCGGCACCGCCTATGTGCTCGGCATGCGCGGCGAGGTCTTCGGCAAGCCGGTCGGCGATAGCCTGCGCTTCGAGGAAAAGGCCGGGATCGTCACCGTCGAACTCAAGCGTGGCGGCGACCGCGTGCTCTCCGCCGCGATCCGCGCGCCCGGCCCGTTAGCGATCGGCCGCGAGATTCCCGAAGACACCGTCGCCCGCTGCATCTCGATCGACGCCGCGATGGTCAGCACCCGCGTCCACCGCCCGCTCACGGCCTCCGTCGGCCTCGGCTTCGTGGTCGCAGAACTGACCGGCCTCGATGCGCTGGCGCTCGCCCGACCCAACCTCACCCATTTCCAGGACGCCGCAAGCGCGACTCAGAAGGGCAATCTCGACTTTGCGCTGTTCGTCTACGTCAGGACCCCGGAGGCTCCATGGACCATCCGCGCCCGCATGTTCGCACCGCTCGACAACGTCCCCGAAGATCCGGCCACCGGCAGCGCCTCCGCCGCCCTTGCCGCCTATCTCGTCTCGCTTGAACCGGAGACGGATATGCGCGTCTCGCTGACCATCGAACAGGGCGTTGAAATGGGTCGCCGTAGCGTGATTGGCGTCGATGTGGTGAAGACGAACGGGGTTGTGACCGATGTGACGATTTCGGGGGCCTGCGTGGAGGTGATGCGCGGAGAGATCAGGTGCTGACGGAGGCGCGTGAAGGATAACAAACATGCGACGTTGCGGCGATGGTGGGCTAGTTACCGGGCGACCTTAGCCGAAAACATCGAGACGACTTGTCTCACACGCTGTTCGCGGCAGGCCGCCCTGATCCTGCCGTGACGCTCAAGTTCCGCCAGACCATGCAGGGCCGCCCAGAAGGTTTCCGTTCCAAGCTCCGCGTCATCGCAGAACGGCTCGACGACCACCAGCATGGATCCGAACGTCTCCCGCAGGACTTGTGGCGTGTCGGACTTTGCGAAACGAAGCCCGGTCGGAAGGGTGAACATGGCCTCGTATAGCGCAGGCCGTTCGAACGCGAACGCCAGATAAGCGATTGCGACATCTTCCATCGCTTCTGCCGGAGTGGCGGCAGGGCGCACCGACGCCCGGAGCGCCGGTCCCAACTCTCCGAAGCCTTGCAACGCTACTGCGCCGACGATTGTGTCCCGATTCTCGAAATGGGCGTAAAGAACCGGCTGGCTGTATTCGATTTCCTGAGCAAGCCGACGCACGGTAACGGACGCCCAACCGTCTCGCTCAGCGAGCATTCTTGCCGCACCGACGATGCGACGCTCGCGCTCGCCTCTTTCCCGTTCCTTGCGTTCACTGATCCCCATTCGATCCCCTTTTCTCGACAAAAGTCATAGCGACAAACAATTTTCAAGGCAACAGTTGACAATATAGCATTGCTAGATATTTTAACGACGATAATTTCCGCAGCCACTGGAACAACGAGATCCTTTCAATGCCTCTTCTAACAACAGTTTCCGGCGCCGCGACCTGGCTGGCCGCAACGGCCTTCTTTATCGGCGGTGCTGTCAACGCCTCCGGCGCCAAGTCGATCCGCGACGATTTCAAGCGTTATGGGTTTCCCTCATGGTGGTGCTGGATCACGGCAGCTATGGAGTTGGCGACGACCGGTCTCCTACTGGTGCCGGCAACCTTCTACATCGGCGCTGCGCTTGGGGCCTTCGTCATGATCGCCGCCATTGCCTCCGTCCTTCGTGCGCGAAACTTCCGCCACATCCCGCCGCCGGTGCTGTTCCTGCTGCTGCTGATTGTTGCGGCAAGCACCCATTTCTGAGCGTCGGGCGCCCCGTCGAACGCCAGCACCCTCTCACGCAAATGCGACCCACGCCGATTCCCTTCGGCGAGGCGCACAACCACGGCCAAAGGAACCAGTCATGACCTCATTGAAACCCACCCCAAGCACCGTTGTCGTCTATCACTCCGGCTACGGTCACACCCAGCGCATGGCGGAGGCTGTCGCCGAAGGCGCCGGCGCAGCGCTCCATGCCATCGATGCCGAGGGCAACCTCTCGGACGAAGGATGGGCAGCGCTGGACGTTGCCGATGCCATCATCTTCGGCTCACCGACCTACATGGGTGGCCCCAGCTGGCAGTTTAAGAAGTTCGCGGATGCCTCCTCGAAGCCATGGTTCTCCGACAAGTGGCGGGACAAGGTCTTCGGCGGCTTCACCAACAGCGCCAGCCTGAATGGCGACAAGCTGAACACGTTGCAATATTTCGTCCTGCTCGCCGGGCAGCATGGGGGCGTGTGGGTCAGCCTCGGCGTCAAACCTGCGAACGTGAAGGCATCCCAGCGGGACGATGCGAACCGCATGGGTTCCTATATCGGACCGATGGGCCAGTCGGACGCCGACGCTGCACCAAGCGAAATGTCGTCCGGCGATCTCGAAACGGCCCGCGCCTATGGCCAGCGCGTGGCAAAGACGGCGGAGCGCTTCGCGTCGTCCATATAAGCCTGACACGGCCAGAGCGGTTTATATTTCAACTTGGTTCTGCGGCGGTCGGCAACTCTTTGCCTGGCTGCCGCGGAACGATTGAGTCCGCAGCTGTCGCCAAGCAGCCTGCCCCTCACACCACAGCCTCACAAAAACAGATCCCGCCCCAGCAGCGCCACCGCCCAGATCGCGAACGCAAACAGCGCGATCTTCCAGAAGTCCGCCCGTTTCCGGAGCCCCGGCAGCCCCAGCGGCTTGATCACGTGGACGATCATCGCCAGGATGAGCAGCAACGCGATCAGCTTCGTCATGTCTTTATTTTTCCTGATGTTGTCGACGTCACAGGACCGACATTATTTCGCGCAACGACTGCCTATAAACATGCCGTAAAGGCATTCGGGAGCACAATCAACACTCTACACACTGGGCGGCGCGGCCTGCCGCCATATGTCGTTTCATATGCATGTTGCGTAGCCTGGGGGAATTATGAAGAGAAACCTGTTGTCCGTCGCCGCACTTCTGTTCGGCACGCTCTTCCTGTTCATGGGCAATGGCCTGCAGGGCATTCTCCTCCCGGTCCGCGGCAATCTCGAAGGCTATGCCACCACCACGCTCGGCTTGCTCGGCACCTCCTGGGCCGCCGGCTTCGTCATCGGCTGCCTGGTGGCGCCGAAGATGGTCAGCCGCGTCGGTCATGTCCGCGCCTTCTCCGGCTTCATCTCGATCATCGCCATCATAGCGCTGGTCAGCGGCATCGCCGTCCACCCGGTCTGGTGGGTACTGCTGCGCGCCGTCACCGGCTTCTCGACGGCCGGCACCTCGATGATCATCGAAAGCTGGCTGAACGAGCGGGCGACGAATGAAAGCCGCGGCGCGATCTTCTCGCTCTATATCGCCATCACCCTGATCGGCGTCGTCGCCGGCCAGATGATGATTCCGCTGGAAGATGTCCGCACCCCCGTGCTCTTCATGATCTGCGGCATCTTCTACTGCATCGCCATGCTGCCGACTCTGCTATCGACTGCAGCCTCGCCGCAGCCGCTTAAAGCCGTCAAGCTCGACCTCAAGGCGCTTTATCGCAACTCGCCGGTCTCCTGCCTCGGCATCCTGCTGGTCGGCATCGCCAACGGCGCCTACGGCACGCTCGGTGCCGTCTTCGGCGCCGGTGCCGGTCTGTCTGACACCTCGATCGCCATCATGATGAGCTCGACCATCTTCGCCGGCGCGGTCATGCAGCTTCCCGCCGGCCGCCTGTCCGACAGGATCGACCGTCGCTACGTGCTGGCCGCCATGTCGGCAGTCGCCGCTTTTGCCGGGCTGATGCTGGCCGTGCTGCATCCGTCGTCGCCGGTCTTCATCATCAGCCTCGTCGTGCTTTACGGCGCCGTCGCCAACACGCTCTATCCGATCGCCGTCGCCCATGCCAACGACTACGCCTCGTCCGAGGACTTCGTGAAGGTCTCCGGCGGGCTGCTGCTGCTCTACGGCATCGGTACCATTATCGGCCCGACCATCGGCGGACCAGTCATGTCCGTCGCCAGCCCGCACGCGCTGTTCCTGGTCACAGCCTTCGCCCATGTGCTGATCACCGTCTACGCCATCATGCGCAGCCGCGTGCGCGCCGCCATTCCCGCTGGCGACCGCGACGCCTACACCACGCTGCCGACAGCGACCTCGCAGATGATGACGCCGGAGAGCATGTCGCTGGCCGACCGCAACCCAGCCAAGGCGGCCGAACAGCAGCAACAGCAGGATGACGCCGCCCTGAAATACAGCTGAACCACGACGGAGGATGGCAGATGAGCTTCGTTGACGACGACCGCCCGCAGAAGAAGCCGAATCACGAGATCGGCATGGATCTGTCGATGATGTCGGTGGACGAGCTGACATCGCGCATCGACATGCTGAAAGCCGAAATTTCCCGCATCGAGGCCGAGGCGCAGCGCAAGGCATCGGGAAGGAAGGCTGCAGAAAATCTCTTCAAGTCGTGAGCGCCCGGTGTGCCGGTTTTCATTTATAGCGGCGATGCAAGTGTTAATTCGGCACAGACTTAATGAGACGTTAAGCTTTCTAAGGTATTACTTTAGGCATCCGGACTTGCTCCGGATTTCAGACAGTTTCCCATGCGGTGAATTGGTCTGATTTTTCTCCCTGTTTTACCTTGAGAGCCGCTTTTGCGGCTCTCCTTTTTTGCCTTGGCTGGGGATGAAATCCACGAAACTGTGGAAGTTAACCCTTTATTAAGAAACGCCTTGCGCAATTGGGCTAAAGCTACCATCTTTAAAGTCATTAAAGCGGGCTGATGAAACTTTTTCTCATCTGCCTGCGTTACCTGAACAATAAGTGATGCGTGCAACAGGGACTTACTAAATGTCAGAGCTTGGATTGAACACGATCAGTTTTGCCGGACGCGCTGCCGCATCGTCGCAGTTTAAGACATTGTACTCGGAAGGCATGTCGCTGGTCGAAGAGACCGCCGCCTATCTGGATGGCAATGGCCGCACCGCATCGAAGGTTCTTCCGCGCATGGCATCGGTGCTCTACGCCGCTGAATCGATGCGCCTCACCACCCGCCTGATGCAGATGGCCTCCTGGCTCCTCCTGCAGCGCGCCGTCAACAATGGCGAAATGTCACGCGATCAGGTTCTGGCCGAAAAGAACAAGGTTCGCCTCGACGGCTTCAATGTCGATCGCAATGCACCGGGCTGGGGTGACCTGCCGGAAGCCTTCCGCGACCTGATCGAACGCTCGCTGCGCCTGCAGAACCGCGTTGCCTTGCTCGACCGCGAAATCTATCGCCCGAACGAGGCCCCGATCGTCCCCGACAATCAGAACAGCGTCCAAGCCCAGCTCAGCCTGCTGCAGACGGCGTTCGGCAACAACTGATCCAAGTCGAAGTAAAACGAAAAACCGGCCGTGTTCCCTGCACGGCCGGTTTTTTGTTGTGTGGAACTCAGCCGATGGTTGGCCTTCGGAACGAGCAAATCCCAAACGCAAAAAAGCCCCGCTTTCGCAGGGCTCTTCGAAATCAGTACAACAACAGCGATTAGAGGCCGAGGCCGCCGAAACGCTTGTTGAACTTGGAAACGCGGCCGCCGCGATCCATGAGCTGCTGGTTGCCGCCGGTCCAGGCCGGGTGCGACTTGGAATCGATTTCGAGGTTCATGACAGCGCCTTCCGAACCCCAGGTCGAGCGGGTTTCGTATTCGGTGCCGTCGGTCATGACAACCTTGATCGTGTGGTAGTCGGGATGGATATCAGCCTTCATAACAATCTTCCTGCGATGTCACGTCCAATTTGACGCACCACGTTGCGACAAGAGGACCGATTGAATAAATGAAGCCGCAGTCGCTACTGGCTACGGCTTCCCATTAGGATGCGGTGCCTATACATGAAGGCCTTCAGGATAACAAGAGCCATCGGCCGTGTTGCACGGTGTTGAGGGCCACCGGAGAGTGAATTGACAGACGCATCGCAGACCGAGAAGAAAAAGTCCCGCTCGCTGAAGCCTCTCGGTCGATTGACGCCCTACGTGATGCGCTATCGCGGCCTGGTTACCGGCGCCGTCATCGCGCTGGCGCTGGCGGCAATCACCTCGCTCGCCTTGCCGCTCGCCGTGCGCCGCATGATCGACCATGGCTTCAGCCACTCCGACGGCCGCTTCATCAACAGCTACTTCGTCATGCTGATGGTGATGGCCGTGGTGCTCGCGCTCGCCAGCGCCATGCGCTACTATTTCGTCATCACGCTCGGCGAGCGTATCGTCTCGGATCTCCGCCGCGACGTCTTCGCCCACGTGACGCGGCTTTCCGCCTCCTTCTTCGACGTCAACCAGTCCGGCGAGATCGTCTCGCGCCTGACGGCCGACACCACGCAGATCAAGTCCGCCGTCGGCGCCACTGCCTCGGTGGCGCTGCGCAACATGATCCTGTGTCTCGGCGCCATCGGCATGATGGTCGTCACCTCGCCGAAGCTTGCCAGCCTCGTGCTCGCTGCCATCCCGCTGATCGTCTTCCCGCTCGTCGCCTTCGGCCGCTCGGTCCGCAAGCGCTCGCGCGCCGCGCAGGATACGCTGGCAGAAGCTTCCGCCTTTGCCAACGAAACGATATCGGCCACCCGCACCGTTCAGGCCTTCGGCGGCGAAACCGCGGCCGCCGACCGCTACGGCGCCGCCGTTGAGACCGCCTACAGCGCCGCCCGCGCCGCCATCCGCTCGCGCTCGCTGCTGACGGGCATCGCCATCACCCTGATCTTCGGCAGCGTCGTCGCCGTGCTTTGGGTCGGCGCCCACAATGTGCTCGAAGGCACGCTGTCCGCCGGCACGCTTGGCCAGTTCCTGCTCTACTCGGTGATCGCCGCCGGCTCGCTCGGCGCGCTGTCGGAAGTCTGGGGAGAGCTCTCGCAGGCCGCCGGCGCAGCCGACCGGCTCACCGAACTGCTCGACGAGGTCTCGCCGATATCGGCGCCCGCCAACCCGGCCGCCCTCCCCGACCCGAGCCTCGGTCGCGTCGAATTCAGCGACGTCCATTTCGCCTACCCCTCGCGGCCCGGCACCTCGGCGCTGCACGGCCTGAACTTCGCCGTCAAGCCGGGCGAGACCGTTGCCATCGTCGGCGCCTCGGGCGCAGGCAAGACCACGATCTTCTCGCTGCTGCTGCGTTTCTACGACCCGCAGCAGGGCAGCGTCGCCATCGATGGCGTCGATGCCCGCACCGTCGATCCTGACCGGCTGCGCGAGCGCATGGCGATCGTCCCGCAAGACGTCACCATCTTCGCTGCCTCGATCCATGCCAACATCGCTTTCGGCCGCCCCGGCGCCAGCCGCGACGAGGTCCGCGCCGCCGCCGTCGCCGCCCAGGCCGATGAGTTCATCGCCAGGCTCGACAAGGGCTACGACACCGAAGTCGGCGAACGCGGCATCATGCTCTCGGGTGGCCAGCGCCAGCGCATCGCCATTGCCCGCGCCATCCTCAAGAACGCCCCGGTGCTGCTGCTCGACGAGGCCACCTCCGCGCTCGACGCCGAGAGCGAGACCCTGGTGCAGCGCGCGCTCGACGGCCTGATGGACGGCCGTACGACGCTGATCATCGCCCACCGCCTGGCGACGGTACTCAAGGCCGACCGCATCCTGGTGCTCGACCAGGGCCGCGTCGTCGAGGAAGGCACCCACCAGAGCCTGATCCGCCACGGCGGCATCTACGCCAAGCTGGCGCGGTTGCAGTTTGATGCAGGCGCCGAGGAGATTGTGGCCGCGGCAAGGTAGCGGCGCTGACAAGGGGTAGCGACGAAGACGAGCAGAACGGGCAGCACTCGCTCGCCCATGAGGGCGCGCTATCTGTTCCGTTTCGACGACCCGAAATATCCGGATGGAATAGTTGCATTTTTTGTTTTAGGCTGTGCTTGCAGATTTCAGCAACATCCTGATTCCGGGAGAAAAATCGATGTATAAGTTCGAAGTTTATAAGGACAAAGCCGGCGAGTTTCGTTTTCGCTTCAAGGCGCCGAACGGCGAATCCATGTTCGGATCCGAAGGCTACAAGGCCAAGGCTTCGGCGCTGAGCGCCATCGAATCGATCAAGAAGAACTCTCCCGGCGCGACCGTCGACGACACGACGAAGGCCGCAGAAGCCTGAGACGACAAAAGGCGGCACTTTCGGGTGCCGCCTTTTGCTTATCCAAGGGATCGCAGGCAAAGGCCTCTCCCCTCACCCGTCACTTCTCCGTCAGCTTCAACTCGATCCGTCGGTTCGTCGCCCGCGCCTCCGGCGTATCGCCCGGCGCGATGGGCTGAAACTCACCGAAGCCTGCCGCCACCAGGCGGTCGGCCGGCACGCCCTGCGAGATCAGGAACTTGACCACCGAAATCGCGCGCGCTGACGAGAGCTGCCAGTTGTCGCCGTATCGGCCGGTGCCGGCCAGCGGCACGTTGTCGGTGTGACCGTCGACGCGCAGCACCCAGTTGATCTCCGGTGGGATTTCCTTGGCGACGTCGAGCAGCGCCGCGGCGAGCTTGCCCATCTCGGTCTGTCCATCCGGATTGAGATCGGCACCGCCCGAGGGGAACAGCACTTCCGACTGGAACACGAAGCGGTCGCCGACGATGCGGATATTCTCGCGGTCCGAGAGGATTTCGCGCAGGCGGCCGAAGAAGTCCGAGCGGTAGCGATTGAGCTCCTGCACGCGGGCAGCCAGCGCCACGTTGAGGCGTCGGCCGAGATCGGCGATCTTCGTCTGTGAACTCTGGTCTTTCTGCTCGGACGCCTGCAGCGCCACTTCGATGGCGGCGATCTGGTTGCGCAATGCGGCGATCTGCTGGTTCAGCAGTTCCACCTGGCTCATCGCCCGATCGCTCATCTGCTTCTGGTCGTCGAGTTCCTTCGTCAGCGAGCCGATCCGCTGCTGCGCCGCATCCTGCCCGCCGGCTCCGGCAGACAAAAGCGACTGAAGCCGCGAGCGCTCCCCCTCGGCCGTCGCCAGCGATGCCTGCAGATTGGCGACGCTATCCTCGAGATCCTGCTTGCTGCCCTTTTCGAGCGCCAGCAGTTGCGTCAGCTCGTTTATCTGGCTGTTCAGCCGGCTCATCACCTCGTCGCGGCCCGAAATCTCGCGACTGAGGATGAACTGCCCGACGACGAACACCGTCAGCAGGAACATCACCGCGATCAGCAGCGTCGACAGCGCATCGACGAAGCCTGGCCAGTAGTCCACCGTGCGTTCGCGGCGACGGTTGCGGGCAAGAGCCATGGCTTACTTGCCCTCGCTTTTCTCGGTCTGCGGCATGCGTTGCGTGCGTTCGGTCGCGGCATGCTTCTCCTGCGCGCCGATCCGCTCGGCCAGCCGGTCGAGCGTGCGTCGCATGGCCTTCGCCTCGTCCTGCTGCGCCTCGATCCAGTCGCGCAGCATCTGCTGCTCGTTGCGCATGTTCTTGACAAGGCCCTGGATACCCTCGGCGAGATTGGCCATGGCCGCGACGGAGCGCTGGCTGCCGCCACCTTCTTCCGCGACCTTGTGCATATATTCCGACAGCGCCCGGATTTCCTCCGGCGACACGCTGCCCTTGCCGTCGAGAACGGGCGCCGCGAGATCGGAGCCGACATCCGTCACCGACGACAGCCAGTTCTCGAGTTCGGTATAAAAGCGGTTCTGCGCGCGGCCGGCCTGCAGGTCGAGGAAGCCGAGGATCAGCGAGCCGGATAGACCGAGCAGCGACGAGGAGAACGCCTGGCCCATGCCGGACAGCGGCTGCGACAGTCCTTCCTTCAGCGATGTCAGGACATCGGAGGAGCCGTTGGTGCCGGCATCGAGCGACTGGATGACCGAGCTGATCGAGCCGATCGTGCCGATCAGGCCCCAGAAGGTGCCGAGCAGGCCCAGGAACACCAGGAGCCCGATGAGATAGCGCGACACGTCGCGGGATTCGTCCAGCCGGCTGGCGATCGAATCGAGAATGGAGCGGAAGGCCGTGGTCGAGATTCCAGCGGCCGACGCCTTGCGGCTGCCGATCAGCGTGCGCATCGGCGCCAAGAGCTTCGGATTGCGGTTGACCTTGTCGGCGTTGCCGGCCGCGCGGAACGAGTTGAACCAGCGCACCTCGGGCCGCAGCGCCAGCACATGACTGAACACCAGGATGATGCCGATGCCGAGCACGCCGAGAATAAGGCCGTTCAGCCCCGGATTGTGCATGAATGCGGTTTGCGCCTGGCGAAACAGGATGGCGGCAATGAACCCGACGATGACGAGGAACAGCACCATCGTCCACAGGAACGGCATCGGGCTGGATAGCTTATAGCTGTAATTTTCCGTGGTTTTTTCGGTCGAGCCGAACTCCGCCACATTCACATTTTCCATAGAATCCGCAGCCTCCGGCTTTATCGCCGCCGAAGACTAGAACATCATTGTGCCGAATTGAAGTACGCCGGACAGAAAACCCGTGTCTTTACAACAGCGATTTACCGGGAGGGAACGGGACGCTTTGCAACCTCGAGCAAGGCCTTCTGGATATGCTCGTTGCCGGCAACGACGCCGCCGGTCTCCAGCATCGAGGTACCGCCATCCCAATCGCTGACATAACCGCCGGCTTCGCGGATCAGGATGATGCCGGCCGCGATGTCCCAGGCCGACAGGCCGGTTTCCCAGAAGCCGTCGAAACGGCCAGCGGCGACATAAGCGAGATCGAGCGAGGCCGAGCCCATGCGGCGTACGCCGGCGACTTCGCCCATCACATGGCGCAGCTCGACCAGGAACTTGCCGTGGTTGCCGCGGCCGAGATGCGGAACGCCGCAGGCGACGACCGAGTCCGACAGCACGCGGCGGGCGCCGACGCGCAGGCGGCGATCGTTGAGGAAGGCGCCGCCACCGCGCTCGGCAGTGTAGAGCTCATCGGTCGCTGGGTTGAAGATCACGCCGGCGACGATCTCGTTGTTGCGCTCGAGCGCGATCGAGACGGCGAACATCGGAATGCCGTGCAGGAAATTGGTGGTACCGTCGAGCGGATCGACGATCCAGCGATGCGCACCGTCGGTGCCCTTGATCTCTTCGCTTTCCTCGCCGAGGAAGCCATAGGTCGGACGGGCCTTCAGCAGTTCTTCCTTGACCAGCTTCTCCGCCTTGCGGTCGGCGATGGTGACGAAATCGCCCGGTCCCTTGACCGAGACCTGCAGGTTCTGCACTTCGCCGAAATCACGCCCCAGCGATTTTCCTGCCTTGATGGCAGCCTGAACCATGACATTGAGAAGAGCTGAACGAGCCATGTGGCACTTTTCCTTGAACGGTAAACAGAAGGCGCTGTCAGGGCGGGGAAGGTCCCTGATCACCGAGGAAAGCAGCGCTCTATAAAGATTGGCGGCTTCAAGACCACAAAACGACGGAAATTTCAAGAGCGCTGCTCAAGGTCGTGCGTATCGCTCGTCCGCCAGCGCCTGGAGATGAGATGCGTACGCGTCGCCTGCCTCCTCGTCAGAACTTCTGCTGCGTGATCAGCACCTCGCGGGCAATCTGCTCCAGCGGCAGGATGCGATCGACCCCGCCCTTGGCGATTGCCTCTTTCGGCATGCCGAAGACCACGGACGTCGCCTCGTCCTGCGCCACCGTGTAGGCGCCGGCCTGGTGCATCTCCAGCATCCCCTTGGCGCCGTCGTCGCCCATGCCCGTCATGATGATACCCATGGCGTTCGATCCCGCCGCCCGTGCCGCCGAGCGAAACAGCACATCGACCGACGGGCGATGGCGCGAGACCAGCGGTCCGCTCTTGACCGACACGTGGTAGCGCGCGCCCTGCCGCTCCAGCAGCATGTGGCTGTCGCCGGGCGCGATCAGCACGTGACCGCGCAGAACGGGATCGCCATGCACCGCCTCCTTGACCTCGACTTCGCACAGGCTGTTCAGCCTTTTGGCAAAAGCTGCAGTGAATTTCTCCGGCATGTGCTGGACGATGACGATGCCCGGCGCATTAGCCGGCAGCGCCTCCAGAAATTCGCGGAGCGCCTCGGTCCCACCCGTCGATGCACCCACGCAGACCACCATCTCCGTCGTCTTCGCCATGGCCCGGCCGGTCGGCGGCGGTAGCATTGCATCGGCCGTCAGCTTCTGCGCCGGCGCTTCCATGCCGGGGCGCAGCGTGCTCATCTGCCGCCGGGTATTGCCAAGACGAGCATGCGAGGCGCTCTTTACCGCCTCGCGAATCCGCACGGCGTCGTCGGCCAGACTGTCGGCCGCACCGATCTTCGACTTCAGGATCACGTCGACGGCGCCGGCCTCAAGCGCCTGCATCAGCGTTTCCGACCCCGCCTCCGTCAGCGACGAGCACATGACGACGGGGATCGGCCGCTGCGACATCAGCTTGCGCAGAAAGGTGATCCCGTCCATGCGCGGCATCTCGACATCGAGCGTGATGACATCGGGAATTTCTTCCTGGATCTTCTTCGCTGCCATGAAGGGATCGGTCGCCACCCCCATGACCTCGATATCAGGATCCTCCTGCAGCACGCGAACGAGTGTCTGGCGCACACTGGCGGAATCGTCGATGACGAGAACCCGGATTTTCTTGCCCATATGCTGTCTTACCTAGATGCGCTGAAACACGGTGTTGGAGACCTGCTTCAGGGGCAGGTCTATGCCGGTAATGGATTCGGAATGGCCGATGAACATGTAGCCGCCCGGCAGCAGCCGCGCGCAAAGCCGCTTCAGCACCGCCGATTGCGTCGGCTTGTCGAAGTAGATCAGCACGTTGCGGCAAAAGATCATGTGCATCCCCTCGCCTACGGGATAGCTCTCGTCCATCAGGTTCATCCTGGCGAAACCAACGCGGCTGCGCAACGCGGCCGAAATCCTGACCTCGCGGCGGTCGGCCTTCTTGGCGACCATCACGTATTTGCGCTGCAGGTCGCGCGGCACCGGATGGATCATGTCTTCGGCATAGATGCCGCGCCGCGCCGTCGCCAGCACGTCGGTGCTGAGATCGGTGGCGAGGATGCTGTAGTTGAGATCGCGCCGGTCGCCCGTGAACTCCTCCAGCACCATCGCCATCGTATAGGGTTCCGCGCCGGTCGAGCAGGCCGAACTCCAGGTACGGATCGTGCGCACGCCGTTGCCGGCAAGAGCGGGAAGCGCCACCTGCTGCATGTATTCGAAATGCCTGGCTTCACGAAAGAAGTCGGTCTTGTTGGTCGTCACCGCATCGATCAGATAAACCGTCTCCTGCTCCAGCCCATCCTCGTGAAACAGGAAGTCGCAATAACCGTCGAACGTGGCGTGGTTGGTCGCCCGCAACCGCCGGCGAAGCCTTCCCTCCAGCATCGTCAGTTTCGTCGACGGCATCTTGATGCCGCTGTAGTCGTAGATAAATTGCGCAAGCTTCTCGAAATTCCGCTTGCTGATCCTGTCGCCCACCATCTGGGTTTCAACAGCTGCCATACTCATGGATCGCTCTCCTCCGGCCGCGTTACTCAGGCCGCCGACTGCAGGGCCGAGGCATCCTCGCGCGACAACAGTCGCGCGAGATCGACGATGACGACGAAGCCGCCATCCCGGCGCACCACGCCGGAGATGTAGTCGGAGCGCCAGCGCACGCCGATATCAGGCGCCGCCTCGATCTGGTCGTGCCGGAACGGCGTGACCTCGTAGACCCGGTCGGCAACGAGGCCGAGCGTCAGGATGCGGCTCTCCATGGGAATGTCGAGAACCAGAACCCGCGTATGCGGCGTCGGTACCGTCTTCGACATGCCGAGCTTCAGCCTCAGGTCGATGGTCGGCACCCCCTGCCCGCGCACGTCGCGCAGGCCGAGGAGATAATCGGGACCATTCGGAATCTTGAAGGCTTCCGCATAGTCGAGAATTTCGCGAACCACCTCGACAGGCACGGCGAAGATTTCCTCGCCGAGACTGAAGGTGACGAACTGCGCTTCCAGAGAGACCGGTGCCATATTATGCGCTTTCCCTAAAATCGGCGTCGCCGTCATCCGGGCCGCCCATTGCCATGTCGAGTGCGAAGCCCTTGGCGCGCGCCTGCTGTCCCGAGACCGAATTGGCCGCGGCCTTGCCGGCCGGCTTGCGAGCGCCCGAAGCCGGAGCCGGGCTGCGGACGCTGACGCGCGCCGCCGGCTTGCGGCTGTCGCGATTGCCAGCCATGTCGACCTTGAAGAAGGCGATCGACGTCTGCAGTTCTTCCGCCTGGCTCGCCAGTTCTTCGGACGTCGCCGACATTTCTTCCGATGCGCCGGCATTCTGCTGCGTCACCTTGTCGAGCTGCTGGATCGCCTCGTTGATCTGCGAGGCGCCGATATCCTGCTCGCGGCAGGCGGCGCTGATCTCGGAGACCAGTTCCGCCGTCTTGCGAATATCCGGCACCAGACGGCCCAGCATGTCGCCGGCCTCCTGCGCGGCCTTCACCGTATCGCCGGACATGGCACCGATCTCGGCGGCGGCAGACTGGCTGCGTTCCGCAAGCTTGCGCACTTCCGAAGCGACGACCGCGAAGCCCTTGCCATGTTCGCCGGCACGCGCTGCCTCAACAGCGGCGTTGAGCGCCAACAGATCGGTCTGGCGGGCGATTTCCTGGACGATGCCGATCTTTTCGGCAATCGTCCGCATGGCGTTGACGGCGCGCGTTACGGCATCGCCCGATGCTTCGGCGTCCTTCGCCGACTGGCGGGCGATCTTTTCTGTCTGGGCGGCGTTGTCGGCATTCTGCTTGATGTTCGAGGCCATCTCTTCCATCGAGGCGGAGGCCTCTTCGGCCGAGGCCGCCTGTTCGGTGGCGCCCTGCGACACCTGCTCGGAGCTTGCGGACAGCTCCTGGCTGCCGGCGGAGACGTTTTCGGCGGCGGCGATCGCATCGGCCACCACGCCCCGCAGGCGCTCGACCATTTGCTCCAGGGCGATGCCGAGCGTGTCCTTGTCGGAGAGTGGCTTCGGAGAGACGGTCAGATCGCCGTTGGAAATCTGGTTGGCGATGGCCGCGGTGTTGCGCAGGTTTGCCGTCATGACGTTGATCGTCTTGACCACATCCTTGATCTCGTCATTGGTGTTGATTTCGACATTCTGGTCCAGATCACCGATGGCGACCGCCGAGGCGACGGCGGCGATCTTTCGCAGACCGCTGCTGATACCAAGTGCAATCCAGCCGGCGGCGATGAGCGCGACCAGCGTCGCGATGACGGCAATCGAGATCATCAGCATTCTTGTCGTACCGTAAAGCGTGTCGGTATCCGTATCGGCCTGCACCATGTCAGCCTGGTTGGATTCGATGCGAACGTTGATCGCCTTCTCGATATCATCGACGATCTTACGGCCGTCGCCGGTTGCCAGCGCAATCGCACCCGTTGTGTTGCCGGCCATGACCATCGCCCGGATTTTGTCGTCGATGGCGAAGAACTGGCTGGCATGCTGTTTGATTTCGCTCCAGCCTTTCCTGCCGTTGTCCGTCTTGGAGTTGGCAATCAACCAATCGACACTGTCGGCGAAGAGCTTGCGGTTTCCATCGCTGGTCTCGATATAGCTGGTGAAGTCGGTGCCCGCAGGCGCCGTCGCCATGTTCATTTCAGTGCGCACGATCCGCAGCTGAATATTGCCGAGCGTCAGAGCGCGGTCCACGCGTGCGACGGGCCCGGCAATCAAATCGCTGATTGCCGTATTCAGCGAACTCAGGCTTACAATGCTGTAGACCGCGCTGCCGAGCAGCAGAATGATGACGAAGCCGAACGCCAGGGCGAGCTTCAGTTTGATGGTAAAGCGCATTTTCGTTTCCTTCGGAGACGCTATGATTGGGCTGCATCGGCAATATCCGGTCGGCAGCACCTGATGTGGCATGTGTCCAGGCGTTTGCCGCCAGACAGATCATTTTCACTATCCGCCAACGCATACACACGTTGGGATATCGGCGACGACCGAAGCCGGCGAGCGCGACGCCCGCTGGACAAGCCCGGCAAGGGAAGAGCGCCGGGAAAAGGCTCCTCCTTCGACAGCGGCGAAAATTGGAAAGAGGCGATGGCATTCACCTTCGGCGATTGTGCTCGGCAATCACGGAGCCAGCGCGACCATGGGCTGGCATTTGCCTGCCGCGAGCTTGCGCGGCAGGGCGTCTTGTGGAGCGAACGGCCTATCAGGCGCTTTCGCGGAAGTCGTCGTCGCCGGCATCAGGGCCGCCCATCGACATGTCGAGTGCGAAGCCCTTGGCGCGTGCCTGCTGGGCCGAGACCGCGCGGGCATTGAGGTTCTTGTTGTTGGCGGCGGCCGGGCGCGACGCTGATGAGCTGGACGCGGGCTTGGAGACAAGCTTGACCGCTGGCTTCTTGATGCCGGCCTTGCTGCCCGACGTATCGACCTTGAAGAAGGCGATCGAGGCCTGCAGCTCTTCGGCCTGCGCCGCCAGCTCTTCGGACGTCGCCGACATCTGTTCCGATGCGCCGGCATTCTGCTGCGTCACCTTGTCGAGCTGCTGGATTGCCTCGTTGATCTGGGCAGCCCCGATGTCCTGTTCGCGGCAGGCAGCGCTGATCTCGGAGACCAGTTCGGCCGTCTTGCGAATATCGGGCACCAGGCGTCCCAGCATGTCGCCGGCGTTGCTGGCGGCCTTGACGGTGTCGCTCGACATGGCGCTGATCTCGGCTGCGGCCGACTGGCTGCGTTCGGCGAGCTTGCGCACTTCCGATGCGACGACGGCAAAACCCTTACCATGTTCGCCGGCACGAGCCGCTTCGACGGCGGCGTTGAGGGCCAGCAGATCGGTCTGCCGGGCGATTTCCTGGACGATGCCGATCTTCTCGGCGATCGTGCGCATCGCATCGACGGCGCGGCTGACGGCGGCGCCGCTTTCCTCGGCGTCCTTGGCAGACTGACGGGCGATCTTTTCGGTCTGCGCAGCGTTGTCGGCGTTCTGCTTGATGTTCGAAGCCATCTCCTCCATCGAGGCCGAAGCCTCTTCGGCGGACGCTGCCTGTTCGGTCGCACCCTGCGAGACCTGCTCCGAGCTGGCGGAGAGCTCCTGGCTGCCGGCCGAGACGTTTTCGGATGCCGAGAGCGCATCGCCGACCACGCCGCGCAGCCGCTCGATCATGAGGTTGACGTTGCCGAGCAACTCGCCGATCTCGTCGCGATTGGTGATCTCGGCGGTCTTGGTCAGGTCGCCTTCGGCTACTTCGCGAACGACGGTGTTGGCACGGTTCAGGCCCTTGGAAATCGTGTTGGCGATCCAGAAGGCAGTGATGGCGGCAAACAGCAGCGCAATACCGACGGAGATGATCATCGTCAGGCGCGTCGTATGATAGCTCGCTTCCGCGTCATCGTCGGCGACGTCCATCCGCTGCTTTTCGAGCTTCAGAATTTCAGCCAGTGCCGTATCGATCTGATTTGCCGCTGCACGCGCTGTGGTGACGGAGATGGTATTCGCCGCGTCGGCATTGCCTGCCTTCACGAAACCGCGGATCTGGTCGTCGGCCTCGAAGAACTTCTTCGACAGTTCCGACACCTGCTCCCAACGCGGGCGTCCCTGCTCGGTGGCGATCTTCAGAACCGCAGCCAGCGATTCCGCAAATTCCTTGCGGCCAACGTCGCCCTTGGCGATTGCGCCATCCATCTCGGCGGCATCCTTGGCCATCAGCAGGTTCTTCTGCTGGCGGATCGCCTCCAGCTGGCCGATGTTGATGCCCTGTGCCAGCTCCAGCCGCGCTGCCGGACCCGCGAGAACGTCGCCGATGGAATCGTTCAGCCCGCTGAGGCTGATGATCGAATAGGTGGATGTGCCCAGAAGCATCAGAATGATGAAGGCGAATGCCGACACCAGTTTGGTCTTGATTGTAAATCGCATCTCTCTAACCCCTTACCCCTTAGAAGACGCTGCCTAAACGGCCGTGCCCGATGTCTCGTGACGTGATGAAAAGATTGCCTGCAGATTGGGGAGGATGATGAATTCACCTCCACGCTTCACCAGGCAGTTGATGTAATCCGGGCGCCAGCGCATGCCGACGCTCGGCGGTGGCTCGCTGGCGGTCCTGGCCAGCGTCGTCACCTCGTTGACCTTGTCTGTGCGCAGACCGACCAGCGTCGGTTCGCCGTCGAGATCGACCTCGATGACGATGATGCGGCTGTCGATCGTCGCTTCCGTGCCCTCCATGCCGAAGGCAAGGCGCAGGTCTGCGAGGGGAATGACCTTGCCGCGGAAATTGATGACGCTGGCGACGAAGGCCTGCGCCCCCGGCACCGCCGTCTCCGGCAAAAGGTCGAGAATTTCCTGGACGATCACCGCTTCCAGCGCAAAGGTCTCGCCGTTCATGTCGAAGGTCAGAACCTCGACCTCGTCGGCGAAATTCCAGTGGTGATCGATCTTTTCAGCCAAAGCGCTCATCCCGCCACCCGCATCTGTGCTTCCTGTTGCTGACCGGCGGCCACGAGATGGCCGACGTCGAGAATGAGGGCGACGCTGCCGTCGCCGAGAATGGTGGCGCCCGAGAAGGTCGCGACATCGTTGTGAAGCTTCGACATCGACTTGATCACCGTCTGGTGGTCGCCGATGATCTGGTCGACGACCAAACCGACGCGCTCGGTGCCGGTCGAGATGACCACGACTTTCTGGTGCACGTCAGGCTTGGTGCCGGTGCGGAACAGGTCGCGAAGTCTGAGGAACGGCACGAGGCTGTCCCGCAACGAGATGAAGCTTCGGCCGCGCGAACGCAGATCCTCTTCCAGCGAAAGCTCAAGGCACTCCTCGACCGCCGAAAGCGGAATGACGTAGCTGCCGGTGCCGACCCGCACGAGCAGGCCGTCGATGATGGCGAGCGTCAGCGGAATACGCAGCGAAACCTCAGAGCCCTCGCCATTCTGGCTGGTGATATCGATCGCGCCGCGCAGCGCCTCCACCGTCTTCTTGACCACATCCATCCCGACGCCGCGGCCGGAGAGATTGGTGATCGCCGCCGCCGTTGAAAAGCCCGGCGCGAAGATCAGCTGCAGCAACTCGCTGTCCGACAATGATTGGCCGGGTGCAATGAGGCCGGACGACTCCGCCTTGGCGCGAACCCGATCGCGGTTGATGCCGCGGCCGTCGTCCTTGATCGAGATGATCACTTCGCCGCCCGCCTGACGCGCCGACAGCGTCACAGTGCCGGCTTCGCTCTTGCCCGCAGCCAGTCGTTCCTCGGGCGTTTCCAGCCCATGGTCGATCGAATTGCGCACCAGATGCACCAGCGGATCGGCAAGCCGCTCGATGACAGTCTTGTCGACCTCGGTGCTTTCGCCCTCGGTGACCAGCTCGATCACCTTGCCCGTCTCGCGGGCAAGATCGTGGACGAGGCGGCGGAAGCGCGAGAAGAGTGTCGCCACCGGCACCATGCGCAGCACCATCATCGTGTCGCGCAATTCGCCCGATAGGCGCTCGATTTCTTCAGACACGGAGCGAAGCGCGATATCGGCGCTGGCGCTGGCCAGCTGGCTGAGACGCGACTGGGCAATGACAAGCTCGCCAACGCGATCCATCAGCTCGTCGAGCCGTTCGGCTGGAACGCGAACGTTCTCGGCGGCTTTCGCCTGGCGCTGCTCGGCTTGCACCGTGACATCGCGCTTGGCGGGCACGGCTTCGACCGGCTTGAACGGCGGCGCCACGGAAGGAGCGGCTGCGGCAGGCAAGGCAGCAGCTGGTGCCGAAACGACAGCAACGGCTACAGCTGCGGCAGCGACCGGCTCCGACGCAGCCGCTCCTTCGATTTCCTGAACCTCAAGCTCCATGTCGTCCATCACGAAGATGAACACGTCGTCGATCGCCGAGCGATCCTGCGTGCTGGTGAGGATCACCTCCCAGGTCACGTAGAGGTCCGTCGGCACGATGTCTTCGAGCGATGGAATGGCCGAACGATCGGCTTTCACGCTGCATTCGCCGAGATCCCTCAATTCATCGAGCAGGCCGAGCGGATTGGTACCGTTGGCCATCGAGTTCGAGGGAAGGCTGAAACGAATGCGCCACGTCGTCGTCTTGGCGGCGACAGGCGCAGCAGTGGCAACCGGGGCAAGGGCGGAAGCCGTATCCTGGCCAGCGGACGTCCCGCCGACAGCCGCCTGAAGCTGCGCCAGCAGTTGTTGTCCGGTATCGCCATGGTCCGCGTCCGGCCGATCGACCAGCGCCCGCATGTGATCCTGCGCGGCGAGAACGGCGGCAACGAGTTCGGCTGTTGCTGGGACCTCGCCCTTGCGCACCCGGTCGAAGGCCGTTTCGCAATGATGGGTAAAGGCAGCCAGAGCATCGAAGCCGAACATCGAGCCCGAGCCCTTCAGCGTATGCAGGCCGCGGAAAACGGCATCGACAACGTCTTTGTCGTCAAGCTTGTGGGTCAGGTCGAGGAGCCCTGCCTCGATGGCCTCGAGGCATTCGGCAGCCTCTGTGCGGAACACAGCGACAGGATCGAGAGAGCTCATTTGCCGAGCACCTTGCGGGCGATCTTGACCAGGTTTTCCGGATCGAACGGCTTGGTAAGCCAGCCCGTTGCGCCCGCCGCCTTTGCGCGCGCCTTCAGGTCGGCGTCGGATTCTGTGGTGAGGAAGATGATCGGTACGCCGGCCTGTTCCGGCAGCTTGCGCAGCTCCTCGATCATCGTCAGGCCATCCATGACGGGCATGTTGAGATCGGTGATGATCAGGTCGAAATGTCCGGCCTTCGCCGCTGCCAGTCCCTGCGCGCCATCGGCCGCCTCGGCCACCGTGTAGCCGGCATTGGTCAGCGTCATCTTGGTCGTCAGCCGAATGCTTGCGGAATCATCGACGGTGAGAATGTTGGCGCTCATGGCTTTACCTCTTCATGCAACCAGAATTTTGTATCGTCGCCATCGAAGGCCTCCAGAAAGCCGGCACGTTCCAGAACTTTCAGGATGTGACCCGTGGCTGGGGAGGCGAGCGAAATCGCTTTGCCATTGTTTTTCGCGTGCCGGCGAACGGCCTCGATCAGCTGAACGAAACTCAAATCGGCTTCGGCATTCTCGGGGACATCAAGAACAATATCGTCACTATTCTTGAGGAATTCAGATATATTGGCGTGAATATCCGATATATTTCTAATACTCAGAACACTTGGAAACGAAAATATTTCAGAATACTGCGAACCCATACTCAACTCGGCCTCCTGTGGCGGAGAAATACTTTTTGGAAGTGACCGAGGAATCTCATGGCACGCTTAACAACACGTAAAAGTAGGTTGCACCGAAATGCAATTGGGACGAGTCCGGACTCCCTGAATTCTCACCCCGGAGAAATAATAGTTAGTGGTCAGATATATAAGAAAAACCGTTTAAAAACATAATTTTAAATAAGATATTTACAGAATCGGGACATATCGAGCGGTTCAATTTACACGACATTAAGCACAACGCTGACGAGTCTCGTTTGTTTACCGCTCGTTTGCACGATGCCCGTAAAACTAGTCCCGAACCTTACTGAGGTCATAAGTAAAGGAAAGAAAATGTTGAACGGGGCGACATCGGCAGTGACGGCTTTACAGGCGTCCGCATCTGGCATCAGCCATACACTGGAAGCGGCGCGCAGCAAGGTCGAGGAGCGCTTTCTCGAAGGCGGCACCGTCCTGTTGTCGGTCATGGATGTGCTCAACCGATTGTTGAATTCGCTCGATAACATCACCAAGGCGCTGGACGCCGGCGAAAGCGGCGATGCCGGCGCCGACCTGCGTTCCACTGTCAGCAGCCTCAACGACCTCCCGGCTGCCGAAACAGCCCGCCGTGACGCGCTGTCGGCGCTCGCCGAGAGCGGATACGCGCTGCGCTTGCACGTCGCCGACATGCAGGAAACGATGCGCTATCTGCGCACCTTCGCGGTGACGGTGAAGATAACCGGCGCCGGCATTGCCGAATTCGCCGGCTTTGCCCAGGAAATCCTCGAACGCATCTATTCCGGCACCGAGGAGGTCAACCGTTTCGCCGGCCAGATCGAAAGCCTCGAGAAGGAAGTCAAGCTGGCGCTGGCCTTCGGTGCCAAGGTCTCTAAAAGCTATGCCGACACGGTCCCGGCCGTGGCAGGCGCGCTTGATGACGACGCCCGCAAGATCGCCGAGCACCGCCAGAACCTCGGCATCATCGCCCGCGACGTTGCCTCCGTCGCCCGCGGCGTGCAAAGCAAGGTCGCCTCGACGCTATCGGCCCTGCAGATCGGCGACATCACCCGCCAGCGGATCGAGCACGTGCAGAGCACATTCACGCTGCTGGAGGAGTTTCTCGATAGCGACGACGGCCGTAGCCTCGATACGGGCGCCCGCAAGCGGCTGCAGAACGTCGTGCAGCACTTGACGGCTGCGCAGATGGACGAGATGTGCCGCGATTTCCATCGCGAATCCCAGAACGTCGTCAAGACCATCGCCAGCTTCGGCCACGACACGCAGGAAATCATGCGGCTGCGCGACCAGATGAGCGGCGGCGGCCAGGGCAACTTTATCAGGGCACTGGAATCCAGCGTTTCGGCCGCTCACGAGATCGTCAAGCAGGTCGATGTCGCCACCCAGCAGGCAGACCATGTCAGCCATTCGACGCTGGACACCACCGCCAAGCTGCTCGAAACCATTGGCCACATCAAGTCGGTCAAGACAGACATCCATTACATGGCGCTGAACACCAACCTGCGCTGCAGCCGTCTCGGCGAGGCCGGCAAGTCGATCAACGTCGTCACCGCCGAGCTGCGCATCTTCGCCGGCAAACTCGATGACAGCGCCGACGCCATCGTCAACGGCCTGCCGGCACTGGAAGCCGCGGCCGGCAAGGTCGCACCGGCAACCGACAAAGCGTCCAGGGGCCTCGCCGAAAACCTGACATCGGCTGTGTCAGATATCCGCACGGCGGCAGACACAATGGAAGCCGAGCTGAAGAACCTCTCCGAACACGGCCGCGAGGTCGCCGGCAAGATCAACCTCCTGATCGGCACGCTCGATTTCCAGAAGGACCTCGGCGATGTGCTGGCCGGCTGCGCCGATGCGCTGGAAGAGGTTGCCGGCGCCGAGATCGCCGACATCTCGGATCTCGCTGCCGCCATCGCACCGCTCGATCGCAAGATCTTCAAGCTCTACACGATGGCGCAGGAGCGCAATGTCCACCGCGGCATCATCGCCGCATCGGAAGACGCTGCTCCGACTGTCGCCGAGCCGGTTGCTGCCGTCGGTAGCGACGAGGATCTGTTCGAGGATGCTTTGTTCTAGAGCCTTTCCGGGTTAAATTGAACCATTCTTTTGGCTCAAACGGAGTCGGATGGTCGCCCGGCTGGCGCGTGTCGTAGCCAAAGCATACGGCCAAGCCGGCCGGACGATCAGGCGGCCCGTTTCAGCCAACCCGCAGGGCAGGGCATCTTTCCGCCAGGATCAAAGGCGATCGGCTCGACCGTACCAAGGGGTATGCCCTTCGCCAATCGCCTTTGCCCTGACGAAAACCTGCTCCGGCAGAGTGGTTCAATTTAACCCGGAAAGGCTCTAGGAAGCGCCGAATAACTCAGCGCAAGCGGCGGAACTTGTTGGCGGCCTCGATGGCCGCCTTCTGCTGGTCGTCCTCGATGCCGAGGTAGAAATCCTCAAGCGCCGGATCGGGCAAACCGGCGCGGCGTGACAGCACGTACCACTTCGCCGCCTCGATCGGATCCGGCTTTGTTCCGAGCGCGTTGATGTAGAGATGGGCGAGCTTGTTCTGCGCCACGACATTGCCGTCGTTGGCGGCAATCTTCAACCACTGGAAGCCCTTTTCGAAATCGCGCGGCCCGTTGGTGCCGTTGACGAACCAGACGCCGAGATCGACCTGCGCGGTGTCAAACCCGGCATGCGCCGCCCGCGCCATCCATTCGCGCGCCAGCTGCTTCTTCTCGACCGGCAGATCCGGCAGCACGGAGTAGATTTCGGCAACCGCATATTGCGCGTCCGCGACCCCTTTTTCCGCCGATTTCTCGTAGAACGGCAGCGCCAGCTTCAGGCCCTTCTCGCCGGGATTGTCGGCAATCAGGATCTGGCCCCAGTTGAACTCGGCCGAAGCGTTGCCGGCTTCCGCGGCCTTGCGCATGTAAGTATCGGCCAGCGCCTTGTCGCGCTTGACGATGCGGCCTTCCATCAGGATCAGGGAATACTTGAACATGGCTGCCGGATCGCCGCCTTCGGCCGCCTTGCCATACCAGAAGGCGGCATTCTTGGCGTCGCGCTTGACGCCGAGCCCCTCGGCCAGCAGTTCGGCCACCAGCGTCTGCGCGGCCGGATCACCGAGCTGCGCGCGTGGCAGCGCCCGCTCCATGGCGGTCAGGTAGTAACCCAGCTGATAGGCGCCGTAGGCCTCGTCGACCTTCCCCGTATAGGGCTTTTCCGGCGGCAGATCGGGAAGCTTGGCGCCCATGCGGTCGAACACCCCAACGCCCGTCGACGGCGTGATGCCGTCAGGCTGCGGCCGACCGGCCTTCAGGGTCTCGGGTGCCCCGGACAGCGGCCGCGTCACCAGATTGTCGACCTGCTGCGCCGACGCGCCATGCGCAAGCAACGCCGCAAATGCGGCGGGCGCGAGGACGAAAAGGCGAAAATGGCGTGTCAGCATGGGCATGAGGGCGATATCAACCCTCAAACCGTGGCGCTTTTTCGTCAAGAAGTGCGTTGATTTCGGCAACGATCGCGGGCGCCCGCTCCGGCTCCGCGAAAACCGCAAGCCGCATGGCCACGAACTCGGCGCCGCTTTCGGCAACGACGAGCGCCGACGCCGGATCGGTGCCGCCCATGACGATGCATGGAATCTCGATCATCGAGGCCCACCATTCGGCCAGCGCCACGTTCTTCGGATGCGCTTCGGGCTTGATGTCGCCCTCTAGCTTGCCGAAGAAGATGTATTCAGGTCGCTCCTCGCCGATCTCCAGCGCGTGATGCCGATCCGCGGCATTGCCGCCGCCGACGATCAGCTTGTCGGCGTATTTCTCGATCGCATCGGAGATGTCAGCGGCGCCGCCGGTGATGTGGATGCCATCGGCTTTCGTCCGCCCCACGACGCGGCTGTCGCCGGCAAGCAGCGCGGCCGCCCCGGCGTTCTGCGCTAGCGGCACGATCTTCTCGGCATGCTTCTGGAATTCGCCGTCGTTGAGACCGTATTGCGGCAGGATCACCGAGGCGACATCGCCGCCCTTCAAGGCATCGCCAACGATCTTTGCCTGCTCGTCGGCATCGGCGATATCGGGAACGATCAGCACCAAACGGCAGCGGTTTTCAGGTTCTGACATGAACTCTTTCCATTTCCAGCGGAATACGCCGTTTGCCGGCCGATCCGCACTCGTTTTGTGTGAGTAATTCCGTTAGACCGGGCTGGCAAGGGGAGGACTTCAAAAGCATGCCGATGGACGTGTCATTTTACTACGCCGCCATTCCCGCCGTCATTCTGGTCGGTCTCGCGAAAGGCGGCATGGGCGACGCCTTGTCGCTGATCGGACTACCTTTTCTGGCTTTGGTCGTTTCACCCGTGCAGGCCGCCGCCATCCTGCTGCCGATCCTGATCTTCATGGACATGATCTCGCTCGTCATCTGGCGCAAGCACGGCGACTGGACGACACTGAAGATCATGCTGCCCGGCGCGCTCGCCGGCATTGCGCTTGGCTGGGCCACCTCGGCGCTCGTTCCCGGCAATGTCCTGCGCGTCGTCATTGGCGTCGTCACCGTGCTCTTCTGCCTGCGTTATTTCTGGAACAACTTCGGCCCGGGCCGAGGCAGGATCGTGCCGCCGCACGGCCAGCGACCGGTCCGCGCCACGCTCTGGGGCACCTTCTCCGGCTATGGCAGCTTCGTCGCCCATGCCGGCGGAGCGCCGTTCCAGATCTACGTGCTGCCGCTGCAGATGCCGCCGCGCGAGTATACCGGCACCAGCGCCCGCTTCTTCGCGATCTTGAACGCCGTCAAACTGATCCCCTATTTCGCGCTCGGCCAACTCGACACCCAGAACCTCGCGGCCTCCGCCACGCTTCTGCCCTTCGCGCCGCTTGCCACCATCGCCGGCGCCTGGTGCGTCAAGCGCATGCAGCCTAAAATCTTCTATCCGTTCATGTATGGAATGGCCCTGATCGCCGCCGTGCTGATTGCCCGTGAAGGCCTTGGCTATTAGGCGTTCCAGCCTTCGCCGCAGTGCACAATCCGCTTGCCCGTGCTCACCATTTGACGTAGCTTTTCGGCATGTCGAACGTGGACCCATTTTCTGCGATTGCCGACCCTCACCGGCGCTTCCTGCTGGAGGAATTGCGACGCGCGCCGCGCACCGTAAACGAGCTTGCGGAAGGCCTTCCGATCAGCCGGCCGGCGGTCTCCCAGCACCTCAAGGCGCTGCTCGATTGCAACCTCGTATCGGTGACCGCAGAGGGCACGAGACGCATCTACACCGTCAACAATCGCGGCTTCGACAAGCTCAATCTTTGGCTGGATCAGTTCTGGGCGTAACCACCGCCCGGACATGAAAACGCGCCGGCTGCGTTTTTTGTTGCAACCGACGCGCAGGAACCTTTTACCTGGTACAGAATATCGCTAAGCGATTGGTTGTCTTGCGATTTTCACCTTCTATTTCGTGAAGTCCGCACCTGGTAACGTTCTATCCTGTCTTAGTGAACGGGAGTTTTGAGACGCTCAATCTCGTCTTTGATGCGCAGTTTTCTGCGCTTGCACTCGGCAACCTCACGGTCGTCTCTGGAGGGGGATACCATCAGTGAATGGAGCTCCTCCTCAAGAGCGCCATGCTTCTTTTGGAGTGATTCAAGATGAGCTTGAACAGTCATATGACCCTTCCTTCCTCTTACCTTTCTCCAGCCAACACCGCCGGAGATCCAAGGCGTCAACCCTGGAACTGTGACACATTTCTGACGGCTTGTCGAAGGCGAAAACAAGGAGAGAGCGTGGCAAATTCATGATCGAGACTAACTAGCCGTTACCGCTATTTGATGATAGGAGCTTGCAAAAATCAACGACAGGCCGGAGTAAGGTCTGAAGACGATCATGGGGAATGCGTATGCCGGATCAGGAACAGGCGGAAGTCAGGCTCATCGTGGCGCGCCTGCGCCAGGAGCACGAGGACTATGATGTCGCCATCAACGCCATGATCGCCACTGGCTGCGATGCGCTTCGCGTGCAGCGCATGAAGAAAAAGAAGCTTGTTATCAAGGACAAGCTGACCAAGCTCGAAGACCAGATCATTCCTGACATTATCGCCTGAGGGACGTGTCGTGACGATGACAGACAGACCACCCGTTGCCATCATCATGGGAAGCCAGTCCGATTGGGAGACCATGAAGAACGCCGCCGACACGCTGGAGGCGCTCGAGATCACCTATGACGCGCGGATCATATCAGCACACCGCACGCCCGATCGCATGGTGAATTTCGCCAAGGGCGCCAAGGCCGAAGGCTTCAAGGTCATCATCGCCGGTGCCGGCGGTGCCGCCCACCTGCCCGGCATGACCGCCTCTATGACACCTCTTCCCGTCTTCGGCGTGCCCGTGCAGTCGAAAGCCATGTCCGGCCAGGACAGCCTTCTCTCCATTGTCCAGATGCCCGGCGGCATTCCCGTCGGCACGTTGGCGATCGGCAAGGCCGGCGCCATCAATGCCGCGCTGCTGGCCGCCGCCGTTCTGGCACTCTCCGACGAGGACATCGCCGACCGGCTTGACGAATGGCGCGAACGCCAGAGCGCGGCGATTGCCGAATACCCGATGGACGACCTATGAGCATGATAACGATCGGCATCATCGGCGGCGGCCAGCTCGGCCGCATGCTGGCCATGGCTGCCGCACGCCTGAACTACCGCACAATCATCCTCGAGCCGCAGGCCGATTGCCCGGCCGCCCAGGTGGCCACCGAACAGATCGTCGCCGCCTATGACGACCCGACGGCGCTCGAAGAGCTGGCGACCCGCTGCGATGTCGTCACCTACGAGTTCGAAAACGTCCCCGTCTCCGCAGCAGAGGCGCTCGCCCTTACCGTCCCGGTCTATCCGCCGCCGAAAGCGCTGGAAGCCGCGCAGGATCGCCTGGTCGAGAAGCGCTTCATCAACGAGTGCGGCATTCCGACGGCGAAGTTCCATACCGTCGACAGCCAGGCCGACCTCGACGCCGCGCTGAAGGACTTCGGCGGACAGGGCGTGCTGAAGACCCGCCGTCTCGGCTATGACGGCAAGGGCCAGAAGGTCTTCCGCTCGTCTGCTGACAGCGCCGAAGGCGCCTATGCCGAACTCGGCGGCGTGCCGCTGATCCTCGAAAGCTTCGTTGCCTTCGAACGCGAGATCTCGATCATCGCCGCCCGCGCCACCGACGGCACGGTTGCCTGCTATGATCCAGCCGAAAACGTCCACCGCAACGGCATTCTCCATACTTCGACCGTTCCGGCCAGCATCACCGATGCCACGGCCGCAGCGGCCCGCAAGTCCGCCGAACAGATCCTCTCCACGCTCGGCTATGTCGGCGTCATCGGCATCGAGTTCTTCGTGCTCGCCGATGGTAGCCTGATCGCCAACGAGATGGCGCCGCGCGTCCACAATTCCGGCCACTGGACGGAAGCGGCCTGCGTCATCTCCCAGTTCGAGCAGCACATCCGCGCCGTGGCGGGCCTGCCGCTCGGCAATGCCGACCGCAATTCCGATTGCGTGATGCAGAACCTGATCGGTGACGACATCCTTGCTCTTCCCGAGTGGCTGAAGCGCCGCGACACCCTTGTCCACCTCTATGGAAAGACGGAATCGAGACCCGGCCGCAAGATGGGCCACGTCACGACACTCGCGGGGAAATAAGGGCTTTCCCCCTGACAAAACCGGGTTCCGCCACGGGAAAAACACCTTCACGTGGTTGACACAGACAAGTGGCCGGGTTATCTGCACGCCCAACCTGAAGAGCGCGCCTTGAGCGCGCTTTTGAATGTAATAGATACGGGCGAATGTGAATTCCCCCCAACATCGCGGATCAAAACAATGAAGATCAAGAATTCGCTCAAGTCGCTCAAGGCTCGTCACCGTGACAACCGCCTGGTTCGCCGCAAGGGCCGCATCTACATCATCAACAAGCTGAACCCACGCTTCAAGGCTCGTCAGGGCTGATTTTGCTGGCCGGATGGCTCGGCAGCGTTTTTCGCGCCTGAGCCTGCCCGGGGGATCACTCTGGTCATCCCGTTAAAGTGTTTTGATCTTTCGCGTTGGCGGGCTATGATGCCCGCCATGCGTTTTTTAGCCATGACCTGCGCGGCATTGCCGCTCTCCATCGCCCTGCTCTCCGCCGCCTTGCCTGCCCATGCGCAGGAGCCTTCGCCCGCGAAGGACAAGGAAAAGATCGTTGAGCAGCAGGATGCGCACCTCTCCCAGCAGCAGCATCTCGACCAGCTCTTCGCGCAATTGAAGCGCGAGCGTGACGCCGACAAGGCCGACAACATCGCCGACGAGATCCGCGGCGAGTGGAACGATTCGGGCAGCGCCACCGTCAATCTCTTGATGCAGTGGACCGACAAGGCGATCCAGGACAAGCGCAACGCCGCGGCACTCGATTTCCTCGATCAGGCGATTGCCTTGAAGCCCGGCTATGCCGAAAGCTGGAACCGCCGCGCCACGCTGAACTACGCCAACGGCGCCATGCGCAAGTCGATGTCCGATATTGAACATGTCCTCGACATCGAGCCCCGCCATTTCGGCGCGCTGTCCGGCATGGCCGCGATCCTCAGCGAAAGCGGCAACGACCAGCTGGCGCTGAAGGCATGGGAGCGCTTCCTCGACATCTACCCCGCCAATCGCAACGCCCAGGAACAGCTGAACACGCTGGCCGAAAAGCTCGCCGGCAGCCGCACCTGAGAATGGCGTGAACTCTTGACGGCGATCCGGTGGACACAATCTTACGTATGGTCATGTGTTTCTTGCCGCAGGTCCAACAATGCTTGCTGAAGTTTCCGCTTTTTTCGCGCCGATAGCAGCCGCGATCGGCTATTCCTCCTACAAGGCCCGCCAGTTCGAACGCGCCTTCCCGAATATCGGCGAACTCACCGATATCGGCGGCTATCGCATGAACGCCGTCCATATCGAGCGTCCCGAAATGGCCGATCTCCCGCCGCTCGTCTTCATCCATGGCGCCAGCGGCAACCTGCTCGACCAGATTGGCGCCTTTCTCGATCCATTGCGCGGCCGTGCCGAGATGCTCTTCGTCGATCGCCCCGGCCACGGTTATTCCGAGCGCGGCGGCCCTGAAAACGCTCTCCCCTCCGGCCAGGCCGACGCAATTGCCGCGCTGATGGACAAGCGCGGCATCGACAAGGCAATCATCGTCGGCCATTCCTTCGGCGGCGCCATTGCCGCCGCTTTCGGTGTTCGCCATCCGGACAAGACGGCCGGTCTGCTCTTCCTGGCGCCGGCCACCCATCCCTGGCCTGGCGGCATCGACTGGTACTACCATGTCGCGACCGCCCCCGTGATTGGCTGGCTGTTCAACCACGCGCTCGTCATACCACTTGGCCTCAGACGGTTGGAGCGTGGCACGCTGAACGTCTTCAAGCCGAACCCGAGGCCGTCCGATTATATCGAGAAGACCGGTCCGTCGCTGGTGCTGCGTCCGGCGACTTTCCGAAACAACGCCGTCGATTTCAGCCGCCTGCTCGACTACGTCAAGGCACAGTCACATTTCTATTCCCGCATCTCCGCGCCGACTGTTATCATCACCGGCGACAGCGATGACATCGTATGGGAGCACCTCCACTCGCAGGGCCTCGCCCATGACATCGCCGGCTCCGAACTGGTGACGATCAAGGGCATCGGCCACAAGCCCGATTACCTCGCAACCGATGTCGCCATCGCGGCACTGGAGAAGATCTCGGGCGAGCCACGCGACCTGCAGGCCGCCGCCCGCTCTGCGGAAAGGCGTCTGGCAGGAACCAAAGATCCGGAGCAAAGCGCATCCGGCACCCTGCAGCCGATGCCACTGCACGCAGGCATGCCGCACTTCCAAGGCAACGCTTAGAGCCACCGCTTGTCAAACGGCAACGGCCCTTGGCGCACATTGCGCATTGCCTGCTACCCAGATCACCCCATATCTTTCCCCAAAGCAGTCTTTCGAGGGGAACGTCATGCACCGTCTGCACCTGAAACCCACGGCGCTTCTCGCCGCCCTGTCGTTCGCAATCTCACCGCTTGAGCCGGCACTCGCCGCCTCGCCCGCACCCGTCGAGGCAGAGCACGGCATGGTGGTCACCGCCCAGCATCTGGCGACCGATGTCGGCGTCGAGGTTCTGAAGAGCGGTGGTAATGCCGTCGATGCGGCGGTGGCCGTCGGCTACGCGCTGGCAGTGGTCTATCCGACTGCCGGCAATATCGGCGGCGGCGGCTTCATGACCATCCGCCTGAAGGACGGCCGCTCGACCTTCCTCGATTTCCGTGAACGCGCGCCGATGGCCGCCACCAAGACCATGTATCTCGACGCCAAGGGCGACATCGTTCCCCGCGCCAGCCTCGACGGCTATCTCGCCGTCGGCGTACCCGGTTCTGTCATGGGGTTCGAAACTGCCCGCGAGAAATACGGCACCAAGTCACGCCAGGATCTGCTCGCCCCGGCCATCCGCTACGCCAAGGACGGTTTCACCCTGGAGCAGGGCGACACCGCGAGCATAGAAAGCAGCGCCAAGCGTCTGGCCAAAGATGAAGCCGCCGCAAAAATATTCCTCAGGCCCGACGGCAAGCTCTTCACCTCCGGTGAGAAACTCGTCCAGCCGGAGCTGGCAAGCGTGCTCCAGAGCATCGCCGACAAGGGCACTGACGCCTTCTACAAGGGCATGCCGGCGGACGCGATCGTCAAGGCCAGCCAGTCCAAGGGCGGCATCCTGGCAAAGGAGGACTTCGAGCAATATGCCGTGCGCGAGCTGAAGCCGGTGGAATGCAGCTATCGCGGCTATGACATCGTCTCCTCTCCCCCGCCCTCGTCAGGCGGCGTCATCATCTGCGAAATCCTTAACATCCTGGAAGGCTACCCCCTCTCCTTCCTCGGTTACGGCTCGGCCGAAACCGTTCATCTGATGACCGAGGCCATGCGCTACGCCTATGTCGACCGCAACGCCGCCCTCGGCGATCCCGATTTCGTCGACAATCCCGTTTCGACCCTGCTCGACAAGAGCTACGCCAAGGCGATCCGCGCCAAAATCGACATCAACAAATCGGGCGCATCGGCCAACCTGAAGCCGCTCGGCGCCAAGGAAAGCGTCGAGACCACCCACTATTCGATCATCGACGACGAGGGCAACGCGGTCGCCGTGACCTACACGCTGAACGGCTCCTTCGGCGCCGGTGTTGTCGCGCCCGGCACCGGCATCCTGCTCAATAACGAGATGGACGACTTCACCTCCAAGCCGGGCGTGCCTAATCTCTATGGTCTCGTCCAGGGCGAGGCCAACGCCATCGCCCCGAAGAAGACGCCGCTGTCTTCGATGAGCCCGACCATCATCACCAGGGACGGCAAGCCCTTCATGGTGATCGGAAGCCCCGGTGGATCGCGCATTATAACGATTACGCTGGAAGCCATCCTCAACGTGATCGATTTCGGCATGGACATCAGCCAGGCCGTCAACGCCCCGCGCATCCATCACCAGTGGCAGCCCGACAAGATCTATTTCGAGCCCTACGCGCTGTCGCCCGACACCATCCGCGCCCTGATATCGATGGGCCACACCATGGACGACGGCAGCGGCCCGCCCGTCTGGGGCCAGGCCGCCGGCATCCTCGTCGGTGGTAAGAGCCTGACCGATATCGCCAAGGGCGGCGGTGCCCGCTACAATGGCGCCATGGATAGCCGCGCGGCCGAAGGCGCGGCCAGCGGCTACTGAGGAAGCCTTTCAAAGAGTTAGAGCGTCCTTCGTGCGTCCAAAAAGACGCACGGCGCTCTCATCACCGGATCGTCGTGCGCGCATATTCCGCCTTGATCGTCACCAGCGGCTTGGCGCCGGCGACGCTTGGCCGGGCGCTGTCGATCAGCGATGCCTTGGCAGTGACGGTATAGTCGACGGCTACGTCCTTGCCGAACTCGAGATAGCTGTCGATCGCATGCGCGACGACATCCACCGTTTCGTCGGCGCTGAGCCTGTCATAGACCAGATGCGCCCGCACCGCGGCGCTGTCGATGACGACACGCGAGGCATGCCCCTGCAGCGTGATGTCGGCCGCCTTGCTGGCAAGCCCGAGGCTTGCGAACTCGCCGTCGAACCGCGCCATCACGGCTTGCTGGTCGACCCGGATCGAGCCGCCCACCGGAATGTTGGCGACCACCTCCGGCGAGCAATCAGAGAGGTCGAACCATCTCGCCGAGGCGACCGCGATGGTGAGCGTCGTGCCGTCGATCTGCATCCGGCTGTGATCCTCGCAACCATTGAAGAACCAGCTCGAATACCAGCCTGTGAACCACCCGTCGCGCCGGCCGCGTGTCTCCGCCCTGTAGGGCTCGTCAGCTTTCGTGCTGATCCGGATCGAGCTGGCATCGCCGCTGATCACGATCGACCGGATGGCCGAAACGTCGAGCACCTCGCCGGTCTTCCAGTCGTCGGCAAAGGCCGAAACCAGCGTCATCAACAACATCGGTATCACTATGAATATCGTCATCTCCACTCTCCTTGTCTGAGCCGCTCCATGCGACGGCAAACCCAGACTGCGGCGGAGCGCTGGAATTCGAGACCTCGATCGCAATCCGGGTCGCCCGCGATTGCGATCGAGGCCATTATCGTGCTGATATCTCCACTTCTGTTCCGGGACCCGATCCATGCTTTTCGTGCCGCTGCCCTTCGTCGTCACCCTACTGCTTGTCATCCTGCTCGTGCGGATGGTGAGACAGGCCGGCGGCATGGCGCCGGAAAAGCGCCCGTTCCTGATCCTGACGGTGCTGTACGCGCTGCAGTCCGTCCTGATCGGCCTGCGCTGGGGCTACGACGTCAGCGCCCTGATGCCGGCGCAGGCCGTGTTCGCCGCGCTGATCGCCGCCTTCGCCTGGATCAGTTTCGCCAATCTGGCACGGGAGACGCCGGCCTCCTGGCTGCGCCTGTCGCCGCATCTGCTGCCGGCCGCGCTCGTCGTCATCCTGATGATCGTTTGGCGCGGACCGGTCGGCGCCGTCATCACCGCCACCTTCGCCGGCTACGGCATCGCGCTGTTCTGGCTCGCCCGCCACGGCCCTGACGGACTGATCTCCTCGCGCCTCGACGGCGCTTTGCTTTCCTATCGCTCGCTGCTGATCACCGGCTTCGCGCTGCTCGCCTCAACGGCGGCCGACATCGTCATCAGCTTCGATTTCTACCGCACCGGCGGCGCCCACGCCGGCGCCGTGGTCGCCGTCGGCAATGTCATCTCGCTGCTGGCACTTGGCACCGCGGCCGCGGTCGCAAGTGGCGGCCAGTCGTCGGAACCCGCGGCGTCGTCATCGCCACCGCCCAATCTGGTCGTCGCAGCGGGACCGACAGAGGAAGACGGCGCCGTCGCCAAATCGCTCGATGATCTCATGCAGTCTCGCCAGCTCTATCGCGATCCGGAACTCAATCTTGGCCGCATCGCCCGCAAGCTCGGCCTGCCGGCCCGCCGTGTTTCGGTCGCCGTCAACCGTGTGCATGGCATGAGCGTTTCGCAATACGTCAACGACTTCCGCATCCGAGAGGCTTGCGCGATTCTGGCCGGCAGCGATGAGCCCGTCACCCGGCTGATGTTCGATTGCGGCTTCATCAGCAAGTCGAATTTCAACCGCGAATTCCTGCGTGTGACAGGCACCAGTCCCACGGAATACCGCCGCCGCAACCAGACAACCGTCATGGCGCTACGGTCGGCTGAACGAAAAACGCTTTTCATGTCACCATGACAAAGTCGCCGTTCACAACGGATAGTCGGCATCCTATGCATATCGGCATCGTCATCTGAAAGAGCCTTCCATGGTCAGCATTGAAATGATCGTCGCCGCCCGCGCCCGCCTGCGTGGACACGCCCGCCGCACCCCGCTTCTATCCTCTCCCTTCCTCGACGAGATCGCCGGACGTCGCCTGTTCGTGAAGGCCGAATGCCTGCAGCACACCGGCTCGTTCAAGTTCCGCGGCGGCTGGTCGGCCGTGTCGGCACTCGACCCTGCCGTTCGCGCCCGCGGCGTCATCGCCTTCTCCTCCGGCAACCACGCCCAGGGCGTCGCGCTTGCCGCCAAACTGCACGGCGTCCCATCGGTCATCATCATGCCCTCGGATGCGCCGAAGCTGAAGATCGCCAATACCCGCGCTCTTGGCGCCGAAGTCGTGCTCTACGATCGCGCCAACGAGGACCGCGACGCCATCGGCGCACGGCTGTCGGAAGAGCGTCGGCTGACCCTGATCAAACCCTTCGACGAACCCCAGGTCATCGCCGGGCAAGGCACGACAGGGCTGGAGATCGCCGAGCAGGCCGAGGAGGAAGGCGTCAAGTCGGCCGAGGTGCTGATCCCCTGCGGCGGCGGCGGCCTGACCTCGGGAATCGCGCTGGCACTCGAAACCAGCGCGCCCGGCTTCCGCGTCCGCCCCTGCGAGCCGGAAGGCTTCGACGACACCACCCGTTCGCTGGCCTCGGGCAGGATCGAGCGCAACGCCTCGCTCTCCGGCTCGATCTGCGACGCCATCATCACCCCGCAGCCCGGCAACATCACCTTCCCGATCCTTCAGCGCCTCGCCGGATCAGGCATCGTCGTGTCGGACGAGGAAGCTCTGCGCGCAATGGCGCTCGCCTTCACGCGCCTGAAGATCGTCGTCGAACCAGGCGGCGCGGTGGCGCTTGCCGCCGCGCTGTTTCATGGAGGGCAGTTGGAGGAGGAAACCGCGATCGTTGTGACGTCGGGTGGCAATGTCGATGCGGATGTGTTTGCCAGGGCGCTCGCAATATAATCGAGAACTTACTGGGCAGAGGGGGGTGCCCCCAAACTCGACGCCCAACGTACCGCCTCACTGCCCACAAACCAAAAAAGGCGCCCCAACCGGAGCGCCTTTTCCAATTTCAACCAATCAACCCAACAATCAGAACCCGCTCTGACCATCCGAGCCGATATAGGCAATACGGATCATGTTCGTGGCGCCCGGTGTCCCGAGCGGCACGCCGGCCGAGATGATGATGCGGTCGCCCGGCTTGCCGAAGCCTTCGTCGGCGACGATGCGGCAGGCGCGGTTGACCATGTCGTCGAGATCGGTCGCGTCATGGGTGACGACGCAATGCAGGCCCCAGACGATGGCAAGACGACGGGCAGTCTGAATAACCGGCGACAGCGCCAGGATCGGAACCTGCGGACGTTCGCGCGAGGCGCGCAGACCCGTCGTGCCCGACGAGGTGTAGCAGACGATGGCAGACAGGCGCAGCGTTTCGGCGATCTGGCGGGCGGCCAGCGAAATCGCATCGGCGCCGGTGGCTTCCGCCTGGGCACGCTGGGCGTAGATGATGCCGGGATAGTGCGGCTCGCGCTCGATGGTGCTGGCGATCGACGCCATGGTCGACACAGCCTCGACAGGATAATCGCCGGATGCGGATTCGGCCGACAGCATGACGGCATCCGCGCCTTCGAACACGGCGGTCGCGACGTCGGAAACTTCGGCGCGGGTCGGGACCGGCGCGGTGATCATCGATTCCAGCATCTGCGTGGCAACGACGACGGGCTTGCCCGAACGGCGGCAGGCGCGGATCAACTGCTTCTGGATGCCGGGAACCGCTTCTAGCGGCATTTCGACACCGAGGTCGCCACGGGCAACCATCAGCGCGTCGGAGAGCTCGATGATTTCCTCGATGCGCTCGATAGCCTGCGGCTTCTCGATCTTCGCCATCAGGCCGACGCGGCCACGGGCGATCTTGCGGACTTCAACGAGGTCCTCGGGGCGCTGCACGAAGGAGAGTGCCACCCAATCGACGTCGTCGGTTGCCAGAACCGCGTCGAGGTCGGCCCGGTCTTTATCGGTCAGGACGCCGGCGGTGAGGATCGTGTCGGGCAGGCTGACGCCCTTGCGGTCGGAAATCTTGGTGCCGGATACAACCGTGGTGACGATGCTCTTGCCGTCGCACTTTTCAGCGCGCAGTGCCAGCTTGCCGTCGTCGATCAGCAGGCGATCGCCCGGCTTCACGGCTTCGAGAATCTCGGGATGCGGCAGGAACACGCGCTTGTTGTCGCCGGGCGTATCGTTGTTGTCGAGCGTGAAGGTGTCGCCCGGCTTCAGGTCGACCTTGACGTCGGCGAACTTGCCGACGCGCAGCTTCGGGCCCTGAAGGTCGGCGAGAATGCCGATCGGGCGGCCGCTGCGGGTTTCGACCGCGCGGATGCGCTGGATCAGCGTACGCATCATGTCATGGCTGGCATGGCTCATGTTGATGCGGAAAACGTCGGCACCGGCCTGGTGCAGCTTCTCGATCATCGCTTCCTCGGAGGACGCGGGTCCGAGAGTTGCGAGGATTTTTACTTTGCGGTTACGCTTCATCAGTTCGGACTTTCCTGAGTGCCTGGGGTATCGGAGAGTTGAACCATCCAGCTGCCCTGGCGGCCCGTATCATACTCCTTGAATCCCATTTTCTGATAGCCACGGGCATAGCAGTCATTGACGCCCGTAATCTTGAATTCGTTCTCCGCCACGCACATCTGAACATCGCCCGTCCATCGTCCTCCCCGGGCGGCGTCTTCGGCGTAGAGATAGTAGTAGCGAGACTGAAGCTCTCCTTCGATCAGCGTCGCGCAGGTCGTTGCAGGCACCTGCCACCAGCCCTCGGTCATCCAGCCATCCTTGGCCCGATATCCGATCGCCACGCCGACTAGGTTCTGCGTTCCGTTACACACGCGGAAATCCGCGCGCGCCACGTCGGCAATGAAAAACGGCGAGAACGCCGCCAGAACAAAAAGAGCAAAACGGGCTAGCGGCCCGGAACGCGTAAGGAAACATGGCGCGGTCTGGATCAACACGACTTCCAATTGGCTCCCGGTTATTCGTTGTCGTGCCTTCTTGCGCTGCCTCCCGGCGAAAGTCAACGCAATGCTAATCGATTATATTTCTGACATAAGGCAGGGCCGCCGCGCTTGAAGCGAGGATTGCACGCTCCCCGCCCAATGATGGCAGAGGGTTTGCGACAGGATTGATCGTGGTCCGTGCTTGAACCTCCTCTTTGACCGTGCGATCAGAGACATGCTTGCAAACATCAAACGGCATTTCCCTTCATGAACGCCTTCAAAGCCTTGGAAATTCTAGACGGACATCATGACAGAGGCATGGTGCTGCTCGGCGATCACGCGATGAACCTTCTGCCGGAGCGCTATGGCAGGCTGGGTCTTCCGGAAAGTGCCTTTGCCCGCCATATCGCCTACGACATCGGCATCGAAGGTCTGGTGCGGTCGCTCTCTGAAAAGCTCGGCGTCCCGGCCGTGCTCGGGGGATTTTCCAGGCTGCTGATCGACCCGAACCGCGGCGAGGACGATCCGACGCTGATCATGAAAATCTCCGACGGCGCTGTGATACCGAGCAACCATCCGATCACCGAGGAGGAGTGGAACGCCCGCATCGCCACCTTCCACCGCCCCTATCACAATGCCGTTAGCGAAACGATCGCCGCAACAGCGGCCGCCAGCGGCGGGGCACCTCTGGTCCTTTCACTGCATTCCTACACCCCTGCCTGGAAAGGCGTGCCGCGCCCGTGGCATGCGGCCGTGCTGTGGGATACGGATCATCGCGCCGTCGCACCGCTGCTTGACATGCTCCGCGCCGATCCCGATCTGGTGGTCGGTGACAACGAGCCCTATGATGGCGCGCTGAAGGGCGACACCATGTACCGGCACTGCATGATCCCGGGCATCGCCCACGCGCTGCTTGAGGTGCGCCAGGACCTGATCGGCGACGAGGCCGGCATCGCCGCATGGGCCGAACGCCTAGCGCCGATCTTCGAGACCATGAACGCCGATCCGGCCTTGCACCAATATCAGGTGCATGCGTCACGCACTGGCCCCTACGAATAGACTGCTTTACGACGAGAGGAGAGCGACATGACCGCGCTCAGCAAACAGCAACAGACCGAATTCGAAGCCGCCGCCTTCCGCCGGCTTGTGTCGCACCTGCGCGAGCGCAGCGATGTGCAGAACATCGACATGATGAACCTGGCCGGCTTCTGCCGCAATTGTCTGTCGAACTGGTACCGCGAGGCGGCCGAGGCCGATGGTGTCGCGATCTCGAAGGACGAGTCGCGCGAGATCGTCTACGGCATGCCGTTCGACGAGTGGAAAAGCCTGCACCAGACCGAGGCCACCGCCCAGCAAAAAGCCGCATTCGACATCCACAACCCGCACAAATAAGACCCACCCTGTCGAATAGGCTTGACCCCGGCGGCACTTCGCGGCAGTCAACGCCCTCCGAATTTTAATCCCCCTATCAGGAGAACACGATGTCTGATGCCCACGGCGTTGCCCGCGACCAGCTTCGCGCTTTCATCGAGCGCATTGAACGGTTGGAAGAAGAAAAGAAGACGATCGCCGACGATATCAAGGACGTCTACGGTGAAGCCAAGGGGACCGGCTTCGACACCAAGATCCTGAAGAAGGTGATCGCGCTGCGCAAGAAGGACGAGCAGGAACGTCTCGAGGAAGAAGCCATTCTCGACACCTATCTGGCCGCACTCGGCATGATCGAAGGCCCGGCCGAAGCCTGATATCTCTGCTCCCGATCGTTGCGATCGAACCAGATGCAAAAAGCCGCCGGGTCGCCCCGGCGGCTTTCTTTATGATCGGAACAAGGCTCTATCAGCCGAGTTGCGTGACGAAGCGGGTCTCGAGATAGGAGTTGATCGCTTCCGAGCCGCCTTCGGTGCCATAGCCCGAATCCTTCATGCCGCCGAACGGCACCTCAGGCAGAGCCAGACCATTGTGGTTGATCGACAGCATGCCGGCTTCGACGCGGCGGCCGAGCGCCTGCGCGGTCGCGGTCGAACCGGTGAAGCCGAACGATGCCAGGCCGAACGGCAGGCGGTTCGCTTCGGTGATCGCGTCCTCGAGCGTCGAGAAACGGTTGATGATGGCAAGCGGGCCGAAAGGCTCCTCGTTCATCAGCCGCGCCGACAATGGCACGTTGGTGATGACGGTCGGCTCGAAGAAGTTGCCGGTGTTGCCGATGCGGCGGCCGCCGGTCTTCAGTTCAGCGCCCTTCGACACGGCATCGTTGATCAGCTCTTCGAGCGCCGGAATGCGGCGCTCATTGGCAAGCGGACCCATCTCGACGCCATCCTCGAGGCCGTTGCCGACCTTGACGGCCTTGGCAGCCTTGACGAAACCGTCGGTGAACTGGTCCATCACGCCGTCCTGCACGAGGAAGCGTGTCGGCGCGACGCAGACCTGGCCGGCATTGCGGAACTTCGAGCCGGCCATGATCGACACGGCCTGATCGATATTGGCGTCGTCGAACACCATGACGGGCGCATGACCGCCAAGCTCCATCGTCGCCCGCTTCATGTGCAGACCGGCAAGTGCCGCCAGCTGCTTGCCGACAGGCGTCGAGCCGGTGAACGAGATCTTGCGAATGACAGGATGGGCGATCAGGTATTCCGAAATTTCGGAGGGTACGCCATAGACGAGGTTGACCACACCCGCGGGAATGCCGGCATCGGCAAACACCCGGATCAGTTCGGCCGGCGATGCCGGCGTCTCTTCAGGCGCCTTGACGATGATCGAGCAACCGGCGGCAACGGCGGCCGAAAGCTTGCGGACGATCTGGTTGATCGGGAAGTTCCATGGCGTGAACGCCGCAACGGGACCGACCGGAGACTTGATCGTCATCTGCGTGACGCCGGTCGCCCGCGACGGGATGATCTGCCCGTAGGTGCGGCGCGCCTCTTCGGCGAACCAGTCCATCACGTCGGCGGCGCCGGAGATTTCCACCAGCGACTGGGCGATCGGCTTGCCCTGCTCACGCGTCATCATCCAGGCGATCGTTTCCTTGCGCTCACGCAGAAGGTCGGCGGCGCGGCGCATCATCTTCGAGCGATCGAAGGGCGAGGTATCGCGCCACTGGCGGAAGCCCTTGTCGGCAGCGGCGACGGCGGCGTCGAGATCCTCACGCGAGGCGTGCGGGATCGTGCCGATGGTTTCGCCGGTTGCCGGGTCGGTGACGGGAAGGGTCTTGCCGGAAGCGGCATCTTTCCAGCTGCCGTCGATAAACAGCTGAACTTTGGGATAGGTCTGCATCTTTATTCCTTATCGTCGTCGTCAATCAATGGATCGGGCAGCAGAGACAGGGGCCAGCAACATGGCGGCTCGCTCCGCACACCCTCCATATAGGCCAAGTGCATGCTTTTTCTCAGTGCATGCGACGTTATAAACCGAAATTAGATGCGGTCTGCACGCAATTCGTAAGGACAAGCTGCGCACGGATGCCCCACCATTGCATGACTTTGACGATGCTGCCGATTGATGTAGTGAACATGACACAGGCTGGAGAAAGCAGGCATGGACGAAGTCGACTGCATCGTCGCCGGCGCCGGCGTTGTCGGATTGGCGATCGCCCGACAAGCCGCGATGCAAGGGTTGGAAACGCTGATCATCGAGACCAATCCGATGATCGGCATGGAGACCAGTTCCCGCAACTCGGAAGTCATCCACGCCGGCATCTATTATCCGCCCGGTTCGCTGAAGGCACGCTTCTGCCTAGAAGGGAAAGCCAGGCTTTATCGCTACGCCGAGGAGAAGCGCATCCCGCATGCCAGGTGCGGCAAGTTTATCGTCGCCACCAGCGCAACACAGGTCGATAAACTCGAAGCGATCCGTGACAAGGCTGCCGAATGCGGCGCCGACGATCTGGTGCTGATCTCCGGCGCCGAAGCCACGGCCCGCGAACCGGCACTGACCTGCATGGCCGCCCTCGTCTCGCCATCGACAGGCATCATCGACAGCCACGCGCTGATGCTGTCGCTGCAGGCCGACGCCGAGGAGGCCGGCGCCGCTATCGCCTTAAACACCGAGATCATCGCGGGCACCGCCGCGAACGGTCGCTTCACGCTGCGCACCCGCGACCGGACGACCGGCGAGGAATACGACGTGGCGTCACGCCGCTTCATCAATGCGGCCGGCCTCTCCGCCAACAAGCTGGCCAACGCGATCGATGGCTTCGATCATGCCACCGTGCCCAAGCTCCATATGGCGAAGGGCAATTATTTCTCCGCACCGACACGCCATGTCTTCTCACGCCTGATCTATCCGGTGCCGGAGGATGGCGGTCTTGGCGTTCATCTGACCATGGATCTCGGCGGCAATATCCGCTTCGGACCCGACGTCGAATGGACCGACACCATCCGCTACGAGGTCGATGCCCACCGCTCTGAACGCTTCTACGACGAAATCCGGCGCTACTGGCCGGGCCTGCCCGATGGCTGCCTGCAGCCGGCCTATAGCGGCATCCGCCCGAAACTGTCAGGCCCCGGCCAGCCCGCCGCCGACTTCGCCATTCATGGACCTCAGGTGCATGGCATCCACGGCATGGTGCATCTCTACGGCATCGAAAGCCCCGGCCTCACCTCGTCGCTGGCGATCGCAGAGCATGTCATGTCGCTCGCCGATTGAGACGGCAGTCACGGCTCCTCCGATCGGATAGTGGCTTCACGGTGCAATGCGCGGTAGATTATCGCGCACGGCCAACAACCCGCGGAGCACTTGTGTGAACACCATCACCGACAAGGAACTCTCCGATCGCCTGCGGCAGGCGCTGGCGATTCTCGAGCAGGGCATGCCATCGAGCAAACGCGCGCTCAACATCTACGAGATGGTGATCCGCGTCCTAGACACCGGCGTGCGCGTGCTCGATGAGCCGGAACTGCGCCCGACGGCCAACGACAACCCGGGCAGCCATTGAGAGCGATCGGATGGCACGATAACGCCTATCCCTTGATCCGCGCCAGCACCCGGTCGAGCGCCGCCGTCAGCGCCGTTGTGCCGCCGTTCCGGTCGAAATCCTCGAACACCTGCTCGTTCAGCCCGCCCTTGGTCGAAAACTCCTGCCGCAGAGCCTCCAGCGGCATCTCGCCATGCCGGACGGCCGTCTCGGCAAGACTGAGAAACAGCGGCGCCACGAAGGCCCTCGCCTTGTCGGCGGGCATGCCCTGCTGCGCCAGCCAGCCGGTTGTCCGCTCGAGAATGCCGAAATAGCTGCCCATCAGCGCGGTGGCTGCCGCCAGCAGGTCGTATTCCTCACGCGTCTCGCATTCGACCGCGCTGCCGAGCGCCGCAAAGATCGCTGCGACCTCGGGGTTTGGCGGCAGGATGGCGGTGACACCACCGCGATCGGCGACGAACGGCAGCGGGATCGCCTGAGTGATCTCGACGGGCTGGTCGATCCAGGCCCCGAGTTTGGCTCTATCTGTCGCGGCAATGACGCTGACCACCGATTGACCGGGGCGAAACCGCAAGGCCTTGACCACCTCCTCGGCAATCTGCGGACGAATGGCGAGGAACACCATGTCGGATTGATCGACGACGGCCTGATTGTCGGCGGCGATCCGGACGAGGTCCGACGCGGCCGCAAGGCGGGCGGCGATCTCGCCATTGCGCGGCGAAACAACGATCTTGCCAATCTCGAGCGTCGAGCCAAGCATGCCCGTCACCATCGCCTCGGTGATCGTTCCGGTTCCGACAAATCCGATATTCATGTCCGTTCCCACCCGTCCCTCAGCCATCGGCGCCCGAACACGGTTCGGCGATCGCCTGGCAGCACCAACAAAAAACCGCCGGATCGCTCCGACGGTTCTGATTTCGCGACGTTTCGACGGCTCAATTCGCGTCGAACTTGCGCACTTCCATGAAGTTGACCGCCGTGCCGCTGAAGCGACCGGTATCGATCGAAGCCGTCTTGGTGAAGCCTTCCGCGTAGACCGCCTTCGGCTGCGCTCGCAACGTCTGGCTGACGAAACGCGGTGCCTTGACCGGCTTGGTCACCATTTCCATGCGCGCATTGCTGAGCGCCCACTGCGAGATGATCTTCTGCGTCAGCTTTGGCTCGGTCGTCACTGTCGCGCGGCTTGCGTCGGCCTCGGCGGCGAGATGCTTCGTCGGACGCCCGCCCTTGGAAGGCAGGCCCTGCGCGACGCCGGCATCGGCTGCAGGCTTCGGCGCGTCGAAGGCATCGCCGAAGCTGGCCGACTTCGTCGCAGGGGCAAGCGCTGCCAGCTGAACTGGCGGCTTAGGCGCTGGAACCCTCTGCGGCATCGCTGCGTTTATAGCCTGTTCGACGCTCGATACATTAGGCTGGTTGGCTGCGACCTGGCTGTTGTTCTGCTGGTTGAGAGCGTCGGCGACAGCTGGAGACAACGTGTTCTGCTGATCTGCGACATCACCATTCGCTTCGGCATCGGCATTGGCCGCCGCCAGAAGCTTTTCGGCAAGAGCTGGACGTTCAGCCGGTGTCGGCACCGCTGCGAGATCCCCCGTCGTCGCAGCAGCCGGATCGACCGAGGCGACTTCGGCATCGCCAGGAGAACGACGCTGTCCGAGCAATGAAGGCACAGGCACGCTATAGGCGCTGAGATCGGCGAAATGTTGCTGGCCCTGATCGGTCACAGCAGACAGAGCATCCTGCGCCGCGTTTCCTGACTGCGGAGAGACGAGAGCGCTGGCCATTTCACTGCCGGCAGGCTGTTGCGCGAATGCCGGACGAACCTGTGGGATCGGCGCGTTGACGCTGGCGACTTCCGTTGTTGCGGCAGGCACGGCCTCACTTGGGTCGGCTGCATTCGGCATCTCGGCGGCCTTAGGCGGCGTTGCCTTGGCAACGGCGACAGCGGCTGCTGGCGTGCTGTCTTCCGCGTTGTCCTCATCCTCATCCGCACCGCCACCAAACAGCGCGGCAAACAGGGTCTTCGGCTTCTTGCGCTCCTCGTCCGACGACGAGGCGGAGCCTGTATAGGCACCGGAGCTTGCCATCTGCACCGAGCTGGAGCTGACGCGACGCTTGTAGTCGGCCACCGCCTGCTCGTAGCCGGGAAGCGGCTTGCCGTCTGCCGGAATATGCATCGTATTGCCGTTCGGGAACAGCCGCACCAGTTCGTCGCGGTTCATGCGCGGCCAGGCGCGAACGCCGCCGACATCCATGTGAACGAAGGGCGAGCCCGATTTCGGATAGAATCCAACGCCGCCGACCTGCATTTTCATGCCGATTCCGCGCAAGGTTGCGAGTTTCACGTCGGGAATGAAGAAATCCATCGCCTTGCCGAGCATGTGCTGGCTCTTCTCGGCGACGCCGGAATTGCGCGAGCGGCCCTTGAGCATGGCATTGGTGCCGGGCGAGCGGAAGCCGCAGATCACGTTGATGTAATCCTTGGAGCCACTCTGGCGGTAGACTTCCCAGATCAGGTCGAACAGGCGCGGATCCATTTTCGTCGGCTGGTTCTTGCGCCAGTCGCGAAGGAAGCGGTTCATCTGTTCGAGACCACGGGGGTCGTACTTGCCATTACGCTTGTAGGTAATGACCGCCTTTTCGCCCGTATGGATGAAGTAAAGCTTGAGACTCCGCGTTTCGCCGGCCGCCTGCGAAGGCGTGCTCACCAGGACAGGCGACGAAACTGCAACTGCGAGAAGGGCGGCCATAGCCGTCCTTGCCACCTTTCCGCAAAGGTCTGCGCACCTATTGCGCCATGTTGGGCGCGAAGGCTTCGTGTTCCAATTCAGATCCGGCAAACTCAATCCCCGTCAGACAGCCGATAGTCCCTCAACCTGACCCTTGACTGTTAAATGCGGTCACACGATGGCAAAAATGCCACACATGTTCAACCTTTTCTTTATAGAGTGAACAGCTCACTAACAAGTGGTTTATAACTGGTAACAAAAGATGATTGCCGGAACCTTAACTGAAACCCGTTACGCAGCATCCTTCTGCGGGTTGTCGGGATCGATGCCATAATCCTTTAACTTACGGTAAAGCGTCGAGCGTCCGATCCCCAATTTCCGAGCCACCTGGCTCATCTGGCCACGATAGAACTTCAGTGCGAATCGGATCAGCTCCTCCTCCACATCGGCGAGCTTGCGCACGTCTCCGGCCGGGTTGGTGCTCGAGATCGCGTTATCAGGTCCGTCTTGAATACGCGCCACGACGTGATCGGCCACCGTCTGCGACACACCGAACTCGGCCGCCGCGATTTCTCCCAGCCGCGCATTGGTGGTGTTGTCGGCGACCAGCGCCAGATGATCGACGACGTCATATTCGGGCAGCTGCGCCGCGATCTGCGGGAAGTCGGCTTCCGTCAGCTCCGGACCGTCGGCAAGCACCACGGCGCGGAAGATCGCGTTTTCCAGCTGGCGGATGTTCCCCGGCCAGTCGTAGGCGGTGAGCAGGGCCATCGTCCCCGCGTTCACCGTCATCCGGTTGCCGTTCTTCTGCTCGCTCGAGAAGCGCTCGGTGAACACCCGCACCAGATGCGGAATGTCTTCCTTGCGCTTGCGCAGCGCCGGAATGGTGATCGGGAACACGTTCAGGCGATAATAGAGGTCCTCGCGGAAGTGACCGTTCTTCACCTCCTCAATCAAATCCTTGTTGGTCGCCGAGATGAGACGGACATTGACCTTATGCGCAGTGCGCGCGCCAACAGTCTCGATCTCGCCCTGCTGCACGGCGCGCAGCAGCTTAACCTGCACGTCAAGCGGCAGGTCGCCGATCTCGTCGAGGAAGATGGTGCCGCCATCGGCTTCCATGAACTTGCCGACATGGCGTTCGGTCGCGCCGGTAAACGCGCCCTTCTCATGACCGAACAGGATGCTCTCGACCAGATTGTGTGGAATGGCGCCACAGTTGACCGTGATGAACGGCTTGCCGGAGCGATCGCTGCCGGACTGGATGGCGCGGGCCACCAGTTCCTTGCCGACGCCGGACTCGCCTTCAAGCACGACGGGAATGTTCGACTGCGCGGCGCGCTGGGCGAGATCCAGCACCCGGATCATCGCCGGGCTGGCCGAGACGATATCGTCGAACCCGACGGCGCCCGAGCGGGACCGGCGACCGGCACGCGCCTTGACCTCACGCTGATCAAGCTTCAGCGCGTTGGCGATCGAGTTGGCGATCCGCTCCGGCGATACCGGCTTGACGACGAAATCGAAGGCGCCGGCGCGCATTGCCTGCACCACCGTCTCGATCCCACCCTGCCCCGTCTGCACGATCACGGGAATCTGTGTGCCGAATTCATGCACCGCCTCGAGAAATTCGAGGCCTGTCATTTCAGGCATCATCAGGTCGAGGACGATGACGTTATAGAGCCCACTGGCTCTCTTCACCATCTCCAGACCGATCCGGCCATTCTCTGCCTGATGGACGACGTGCCCGTGACGCTCGATGGCGTTCTTCAGCAGTCGGCGCTGTACCGGGTCATCCTCGACCACGAGTATCTGCGCTGCACCCTTGAGCTCATTGTAACCGGTCATTGCTGCCTCACTTCATGCGAAACCTTGGACGCAATGTCGCATGAAGGCTTGAACATCCAGTTTTGAGAAATAATTGCATTTTAACGTTTGTGGCCAACACGATTCCGCCTCGAAACGGAGCTTTCCGGTAACGGAAAAGCCCTTGATGCCAAGGCCTTGGGCGCATAGACAGTCAGACCTGTCGTAAAATAGGAAGAGGATCCCGCTCATGAAAAACACGCTCTTCGGGCCAGAATGCAACTTTTCCGCAAGTGGCGCCGGCGCGGCGGCCGCATCCGGGCTCGGCGATCTTCCCATCTGGAAACTGCAGGACCTCTATCCTTCCGCGACGTCCGCCGCCTTCAAGTCGGACATGGAAAAGGCCGGCAAGGCGTCGCTCGCCTTCGAGGAGAAATGGAAGGGCAAGCTTGCCGACGCCGCCACCAAGCAGGGCACGGACGGCATCGGCCAGGCGCTGAAGGAATATGAGGCGCTCGACGACATCATCGGCCGCCTCGGCTCATTTGCCGGCCTCACCTATTTCTCCGACACGTCGAGCCCCGCCAACGGCAAGCTCTACGGCGACGTGCAGGCGAAGATCACCGATTTCTCCGGCCACCTGCTGTTCTTCGGCCTCGAGCTCAACCGCATCGACGATGCCGTCATCGACGCCTGCATGGAAAATGACGCGGTCGCCGGCCATTATCGCCCCTGGCTGGTCGACCTGCGCAAGGACAAGCCCTACCAGCTCGACGACAGACTGGAGCAGCTGTTCCTCGAAAAGTCGATGACCTCGGCCGCCGCCTTCAACCGCCTGTTCGACGAGACAATGGCCGAACTGCGCTTCGAGGTCGACGGCGAGCAGCTGTCGATCGAAGTCACGCTGAACATGCTGCAGGATCGCGATCCCGACGTGCGCCACAAGGGCGCAATGGCGCTGGCCAAGACCTTCAAGGACAATCTGCGCGTCTTCACGCTGATTACCAACACGCTCGCCAAGGACAAGGATATCTCCGACCGCTGGCGCGGCTTCGAGGACATCGCCGATTCCAGGCATCTGGCCAACCGCGTCGAGCGCGACGTGGTCGATGCGCTGGCCGCAGCCGTCAAGGACGCCTACCCCAGGCTGTCGCATCGCTATTACAAGATGAAGGCGAAGTGGCTCGGTATGGAACAGATGCAGTTCTGGGACCGCAACGCGCCGCTGCCGGAAACCTCCAATGCCGTCATCTCCTGGACCGAAGCCAGAGACACCGTGTTGTCGGCCTATGCCGGCTTCGCCCCCGAGATGGCCGATATCGCCAGGCGTTTCTTCGACGAGGAGTGGATCGACGCCCCCGTCCGCCCCGGCAAGGCTCCGGGCGCTTTCGCGCACCCGACGGTTCCCTCGGCCCACCCCTACGTGCTCGTCAATTATCTCGGCAAGCCGCGCGACGTGATGACGCTCGCCCACGAGCTCGGCCACGGCGTCCACCAGGTTCTGGCCGGCGGTCAGGGTGCACTGATGTGCCAGACGCCGTTGACGCTCGCCGAAACCGCCTCCGTCTTCGGCGAAATGCTGACCTTCCGTGCCCTGCTCGACAAGACGAAGGACAAGCGCGAGCGCAAGGCGATGCTCGCCCAGAAGGTCGAGGACATGATCAACACGGTGGTCCGCCAGATCGCCTTCTACGAATTCGAGCGCAAGGTTCACACCGCCCGCAAGGAGGGAGAGCTGACAGCCGAGCAGATCGGCGAACTGTGGCTGTCGGTGCAGGAAGAGAGCCTCGGCCCGGCGATCAAGATCTCGGAAGGCTACGAGACCTATTGGACCTATATCCCCCATTTCATCCACTCGCCGTTCTACGTCTACGCCTATGCGTTCGGCGACTGCCTGGTGAACTCGCTTTACGCCGTCTATCAGAACGCCGATCAAGGCTTCCAGGACAAGTATTTCGAGCTTCTGAAGGCCGGTGGCACCAAGCATCACTCCGAACTGCTGAAGCCTTTCGGGCTGGATGCCACCGATCCGTCGTTCTGGAGCAAGGGTCTGTCGATGATCGAGGGGCTGATCGACGAGCTGGAAGCGCTAGATAAGGGCTGATGTGAAGATGGGCGTGCAGCAACGCCCCCTTCATCGATAGGTCACGAAATGAATGCGCACGCACCCTCGCCCACCCTCATTCCTGTGCCCAAGCTTCGCTCGGGCGATGTCACAGGAATCAAGCCACGGCGCGTCCGCGCCGTGAGAGGACTCTTCCTTTGCCGTACTGCATCTCCCATGCCCAAGGACTTGGGCATGCTGGATCCCTGTGACAAGCACAGGAATGAGGGAGGGTGGAGCGAAGGTCGCCGACCAAAACGCTCCCTAATTGGACAGGGCATATCAAGCTGATGTCCGCGCCCCACATCCTCTTCCGCGACGACACCACCAGCCAGGTCATGCTCTTTGCCGACCCGTCGGACATCATCGTCGCCCACACCCGCGCCGAGGTCTTCGCCGGCCTCGCCCGCATGGAAGCGGCCAGGGCATCCGGCAAGTGGCTGGCGGGCTACATGGCCTACGAGGCCGGCCATGTCTTCGAAGACAAGCTCGCCCCCTTCGCCGCTGAAAACCGCGAGACACCCCTCCTCTGCTTCGGCATCTTCGACGCCCCGCAGCCCGACTCTCACCCGCTGGCGCAGCCCGCCCAACGCCTCGAGAACGAGGAATTCCTCAACGCCCCGAAAGCCGCCTGGGACTTCGACACCTACAGCGACCGCTTCGACCGCCTGCACCAGCACCTGCGCCAGGGCAATTGCTACCAGGCCAACCTGACGATGCCGATCGAGGCGCGCTGGTCGGGCGACCCACGCGCCGCCTTCTGGTCACTCATTTCACGTCAGCCGGTGAAATACGGCGCACTGATCGATCTCGGCGGACCGATCATCCTGTCGCGCTCGCCCGAACTGTTCTTCCGCACCGACGAGGCTGGCTGGATCGAGACGCATCCGATGAAGGGCACGGCCCGGCGCGGCAATTCGCCCGCAGAGGACGCCGCGATCATTGCCGCCATGCGCGACGACATCAAGACGCAGGCCGAAAACCGCATGATCGTCGATCTCCTGCGCAACGACATCTCGCGCATCACAGAGGTTGGCACGCTCGACGTTCCAAAACTCTTCGACATCGAGACCTACCCGACCGTCCACCAGATGGTCAGCCACGTGCAGGCCAAGCTGCTGCCAGGCCTGACCATACGCGACATCTTCGCCGCGCTCTTCCCCTGCGGCTCCATCACCGGCGCCCCGAAGCTCAGCGCCATGACCATCCTGCACGGGCTGGAAGACGGCCCGCGGGATGCCTATTGCGGCGCCATCGGCATGATCGCGCCATCGGGCGCCATGCGTTTTTCCGTCGCCATCCGCACCGTGAGCCTGTTTACCGACGGCAGGGCGGTCTTCAACGTCGGCGGCGGCATCGTCTTCGATTCCACGGCTGAGGCCGAATACGAGGAATGCCTGCTCAAGGCCCGCTTCGCCATCGGCGACCAGCCGATCGCCGGAACCGGAAGGCCGGCCACATGACCGAATTCTCGCTGATCGAAACCCTGCGATACGATCCCGACGCCGGCTTCATCCGCCTCCGCCTGCATCTCGCCCGCCTCTCCCGCTCCGCCGGCCGCATCGGTTTTCCGAAGCCCATAGACGCAGCGGCCAAGCTCCGCGACGCCGTCGCCGGAACGGCCACCGCCCAGCGCGTCCGCCTCACCTTTGACCAACACGGCCACACCGCCGTCACCACCGCGCCCTTCACGCCGCTGCCGCCGGATACCATCTGGACCGTGCGTGTCGCAAACACACGCCTCGACTCCACCGACAAGCTGCTGCGCATCAAGACCACCCGCCGTGGGGTCTATGACACTGCCCGTGCCGAACATCAGGCGTCCGAAGCCGACGAGGTCATCATGCTCAACGAACGCAGCGAGGTCTGCGAGGGCACCATCACCTCCGTCTTCCTCGACGACGGCTCCGGCGTCCTGCGCACCCCGCCGATATCCTGCGGCCTGCTCGCCGGTGTCCTGCGGACCGAACTGATCTGCCAGCGCAAGGCCCGCGTCGGCCGGATCACACTTGATGATGTGAAGACAGGGCGCCTCTACGTCGGCAATTCGCTGCGCGGCCTGATCGCCACGAGGCTCATTTTCTAGCCAGAGCCTCACCCATCGCTGACAACAGCGAAACCCTAAGCCACGATCCGCAACCGATCCCGCCCGCTCTGCTTGGCGTGATAGAGCGCCTCGTCGGCCCGCGCATAAATCTCGCGAGCCGTCTCGCCGGCATGCAGTTCGGCCAGGCCCGCCGAGCAGGTGTAGGAGAACGCCGGCGCGTTGCGGATCGGCCGGGCGCCGCGCACCGTCGTCAGCACCCGGTCGATGATCATCGCCCCCTGCGTCAGCGACGTGTCCGGCAGGATCAGCATGAACTCCTCGCCGCCGATCCGCCCAAAGCTGTCACGCCGCCGCACCAGCGGATGCACCCGCCGGGCAAAATCGACCAGCACGTCGTCGCCGGTCTGGTGTCCGTAGAGATCGTTGATCCGCTTGAAGAAATCGAGATCGATGATGCAGATGCAGCCGCTCGCGGCCTCCGCCGAGGCTTGCCGTTTTACCAGGCTCTCCAGCGCCGCCATCATGAAGCGGCGGTTGGAGATGCTCGTCAACTCGTCGGTCTGCGACGCCTTCAGCGCGAAGTCGCGGTCCTGCCTGACATCGCGCTCACTGGCCTTCAGATGGGTGATGTCGCTGGCGACGCACAGCATCCAGCCATCCTTCTGGACGGTTTCCGTCATCCACAGCCAGCGGCCGTCGACGACGTCTGTCTCGAAGGCGCGGAACGGCAGCTTGCCGCGCCGCGACTGCGCCGAGACAAGCCACGTCTCGAAATCGGCGGCGCGAATGATCGTGCCCTTGCACGCCTTGGTGTTGCGGCGCATCAATTCAGCCCAGAAAGGGCATTCGTCAGGCTCGAGCGCGAAGGTGGAGCGAAACGCCGCGTTTGCATACCGCAGCCGGTCGTCCTGATCGTAAAGCGCGATCAGCACGGCACTCTCCTCCTGCAACTCCGCAAGCCGCTCCGATATCTGGGTCATCCGATGGTCCCGGGGCGCTGGAATAACAATGATTCGCAGTTTGGAGCGGAAGTCTGAAAAGATTATGGATGGACCGGGCCGCTTTGCCGTTGCACATGTATCGAAACGAAACAGCCTGCAAGGAAATCCCCGATGTTCATCCTCTCCCTCACCTATGTGAAGCCCAGTGAAGAGGCCGACAAGCATATGGAGCCACACATGGCCTGGGTGAAGGAAGGCTATGCCAAGGGCTGGTTCCTCGCCTCCGGCCGCAAGGTGCCGCGCACCGGCGGCGTCATCCTTTCCCTGGGCGATCGCGCCGCGATCGAAGCCTATGTCGCAGCCGACCCCTTCACCATCCACGGCATCTGCGAATACGATATCACCGAAGTCGCGATCACCACGGCCAATGAAGGCCTGGAGCGCTTGAAGGACTGAACCGATGGCCGATGACACCGACGATCTGCGCGCGCATATCCGGTCGCTGGAAGAACAACTGCTCGACCAGACGGTTCGCAACACGCGCACGACGTTGGAAACCTTGCTCTCGCCCGATTTCCACGAGATCGGCAGCTCCGGCCGCCTCTACACCTTTGATGCGATCATCGCCGCCCTGCTCGAGGAACCGGCGGACGGCACGACCAGAACGATGACCAACTTTGGTATCCGGCCGCTCGCAGCCAACGTTGTGCTGGCCACCTACCGCTCCGAGCGCTCGGCACCCGGCGCCTCGCCGGCCCGCGCGCTGCGAAGCTCCATCTGGCGCCGCGATCCTGACAACCGCTGGCGCATGGTCTTCCATCAGGGAACGCCGGCGGGTTAGGCTGCACAATGACGTTCCCTGTTTACACACCCTATGACGGCTCGGCCAAGCCCTTCACCATCGGGCTGATGCCGCTCGATCCCGCCCGCTGGATCGAGCCGGATGCCGACTGGGCGCGCTATCTCGACGAGAAGCGGCGGCTGATCGCGACGCACCGCAACGCGGTCTTCGTGGCGGAAGACGGGACGGAGCATGCCCAGCAGGAAGCGCTCGAGTTGCTGCACGCCCATCTCGCCGAACGCCATCCGGCACTCTGTCCCTCGGCCGTGGACGACGATCTCCCGCCGCTGCTGCGCGCCGGCCTGATGATCCAGGACGACCTCGTTCTCATGCGCCGCAAGCCCGACGGCTGGCATCTCGTCGCCGGCTTCGTCGCCTTCCCCTCCTCCTGGTCGCTTCAGGAGAAATTCGGCCGGTCGATGCAGGCGATCCATGCCGATGTTCCGGGCTTCGGCGAAGGCACCCGAAATGCCTCGCTGATCACCCGCATCTTCGACAATCTGCAGGTGGCGCAGCCGGTCGAACGGCTGAACTGGTCGGTCAATCGCACCGACGATCTCTTCCTTCCGGTCTCCAAGCATCGCCGGCCGCCTGAGAACGAGCCTTTCACGCTCGACGAACGCTTCGCCCGCGTCGAGCGCCAGACGCTACGCAAGCTGCCCGTCTCCAGCGATATCCTCTTCACCATCCGTGTCTATGTCGATCCGATCGCCGCGATCGCCGATCATCCCGAGGTGGCGAGGCTGGCGGCAAGCTTCGCCGCACAGCTCGAAAATCTCGACGAGCACCAGACGGCCTACAAGGGACTCACTTTGCAGAAGGCGGCACTTGCGGCAAAGTTGCACGCGCTTGCAAGACCTTGATCCTTCACCCGATATTTACATTCCCGGCTCGAACGCTCTTTATTGTGACGTGATTTTATGATTAGAGCCGGTCACCTCGCAGTATTTGCACGATTTCAAATGAATTCTTAAAGGCCTATCGCCTTTCGCTGCCTTCCACAGGAGAAGAGAATGACGGAACAGACCCACCCGGTATATGCCGAAATTACCGGCCCGATCGTGATGATCGGCTTTGGCTCCATCGGCCGCGGCACGCTGCCGCTGATCGAGCGCCACTTCAAGTTCGACAAGAGCCGGCTGGTCGTCATCGATCCGCGCGAAGAACCCTCCGACATGGAGATCCTCAAGCAGCACGGCGTCCGTCACATCAAGGAATACGTGACCAAGGACAACTACAAGGAACTCTTGAAGCCGCTTCTGACCGAAGGTGGTGGCCAGGGTTTCTGCGTCAATCTCTCGGTTGACACCGGCTCGCTCGACCTGATGAAGCTCTGCCGCAAGCTTGACGTTCTCTATATCGACACCGTCATCGAGCCTTGGCTCGGCTTCTATTTCGACAAGAACATGAAGAATTCCGACCGCACCAACTATGCGCTGCGCGAAACCCTTCGCCATGAGAAGAAGAAGAGCCCGGGCGGCACCACCGCCGTTTCCACCTGCGGCGCAAACCCGGGCATGGTCTCCTGGTTCGTCAAGCAGGCGCTGGTCAACCTCGCCAACGACACCGGCCTGAAGTTCGACGAGCCGGATCAGCATGACCGCGAAGGCTGGGCCAAGCTGATGAAGAAGCTCGGCGTCAAGGGCGTTCACATTGCCGAGCGCGACACGCAGCTGACCAAGAACCCGAAGCCGCTCAACGTCTTCTGGAACACCTGGTCGGTCGAAGGCTTCATCTCCGAAGGTCTGCAGCCGGCCGAACTCGGCTGGGGCACCCACGAAAACTGGATGCCGAAGAACGCCAAGAAGCACAAGAAGGGCTGCAAGGCTGCGATCTACCTTGATCAGCCGGGCGCCAACACCCGCGTTCGCACCTGGTGCCCGACGCCTGGCCCGCAGTACGGCTTCCTCGTTACCCACAACGAGTCCATCTCGATCGCCGATTACTTCACGGTGCGCGACAAGGACGGCGAAGTCACCTTCCGCCCGACCTGCCACTACGCCTACCATCCCGCCAACGACGCCGTTCTGTCGTTGCATGAGATGTTCGGCAACGGCGGCACCGCGCAGCCGGTTCATCACGTTCTCGACGAGCACGAGCTGGTCGACGGCGTCGACGAACTCGGCGTGCTGCTCTACGGCCACGAGAAGAACGCCTACTGGTTCGGCTCGCGCCTGTCGCTGGAAGAGACCCGCCGCATCGCGCCGTACCAGAACGCCACTGGCCTGCAGGTCACCTCGGCCGTTCTCGCCGGCATGGTCTACGCGCTCGAAAACCCGAAGGCCGGCATCGTCGAAGCCGACGAGATCGACTACAAGCGCTGCCTCGAAGTGCAGCTGCCCTACCTCGGCCCGGTCGAAGGTCATTACACCGACTGGACCCCGCTGGACGGTCGTCCGGGTCTGTTCCCCGAGGACATCGACACCAAGGATCCTTGGCAGTTCAAGAACATCCTGGTTCGCTGATCGACGATCCAAGCGAGTTCGAAGATGCCCGCCGCAAGGCGGGCATTTTTGTAACGCCTGCTGTATAAATGCCGTCGCGCTGCGTCGAAGGCTTGCCTTCCCGGACCACCCGCGCCATGTGTTCGTTAACCAAACGTATCTTTTCGGTCAGATCTTCCGGGAGTATCTCATGAAACTCAGAACCCTCATCGTGATCGCCGGCGCCTCGGCAGCCCTTTCGGCCTGCATGCCGCAGTCACCGCGCCCGATGCCCGTTGCAGCCGCTCCGGTGCAGGCGACAGGCGTGGAGGGTTCTTGGTCGGATCCGAACGGCATCATCTCCACTTTCCAGGCCGGGACCTTCACGACGCGCACGACGGACACCAACCAGATGCTGGCGTCGGGCACCTACGTCAGCACCTCGCCGACACTGGTCGAGATCAACATGACCTCGCTGGTCCGCAAGACGCAATCGAAGGTCAACTGCGCGCTGGTTACCCAGAGCCAGCTCAATTGCACCTCCGACGCCGGATCGCAGTTCAGCCTGACGCGGCATATGTAAGCCTGCAATAGGTCTCCCAACAGCTCTCGATAAAAAGCTCCCTCCCCGGGGAGCTTTTTTTGTTACCCGCCCTTGGAATACCCACACCCTGTCACAGGTTTTTCTCTTGCGGCCACTAAAGGTTGATGAAACCATTGATCGCGTAGGGACGGCGGAGCGCGGGGGACCGGTATCAGGTTCGGGCTTCGTCTTCGAGAACCAGGAGAACAGGATGACGAAATCATTTCAATTCGGTCTGCTGACCGCGTCCGTCTTGGCGCTGTCGAGCAGCGCCGCCTTTGCCGATTACCAGCTCAATATTTTGCACATCAACGATTTCCATTCGCGCATTGAATCGATCAACAAGTTCGATTCCACCTGCTCGGCCGAGGAGGAAGGCAAGAACGAGTGCTTCGGCGGTGCCGCCCGCCTGAAGACCGCGATCGACCAGCGCCGCGCCGCACTTTCGGGCCAGAATGTCCTGACACTCAACGCCGGCGACAATTTCCAGGGCTCGCTGTTCTACTCGACCTACAAGGGCACGGCCGAGCTCGAGATGGTCAACGCGATCAAGTTCGACGCCATGACGCTCGGCAACCATGAATTCGACGACGGCGAAAAGGCGCTGGCGCCGTTCATGGACAAGGTGGCCTTCCCCGTCACCGCCGCCAATGTCGAATTCGCCGACGCCTCGACAGTCAAGAAGCACCCCGAACCCTCCGTCGTGCTCGAGATCGGCGGCCAGAAGATCGGCATCATCGGTGTCGTGACGACCGAGACGCCTGAGCTCGCCTCGCCCGGCCCGAACATCAAGTTCACCGACGACGTCGCTGCGATCACCAAGGAAGCCGCCAGGCTGAAGGCCGAGGGCGTCAACAAGATCATTGCGCTGACCCATGTCGGCTACACCAGGGATCTATCCGACATCGCCAAGATCCCCGATGTCGACGTCGTCGTCGGCGGCCACTCGCACACGCTGCTGTCGAACACCGACCCGAAGGCAGCGGGACCCTATCCGACGATGGTCGATAACCCCGGCGGCTACAAGGTTCCCGTCGTCACCGCCGCCTCCTACAGCAAGTATCTCGGCGACGTGGTCATCACCTTCGATGACAACGGCGTCGTCAAGGAAGCCAAGGGCGATCCGATCCTGATCGACAGTTCCTTCAAACCCGATGAAGCCATCACGGACCGCATCACCGAACTTGCCAAGCCGATCGAGGACCTGCGCAAGAAGGTGATCGGCTCGTCGGAAGGCCCGATCGAGGGCGCCCGCGAAGTCTGCCGCGTCAGGGAATGCACGATGGGCAATCTCGTCGCCGATGCCATGCTCGACCGCAGCAAGGCTCAGGGCATGCAGATCGCCATCCAGAACGGCGGCGGCCTACGGGCGTCCATCGACGGCGGCGACGTCACCCAGGGCGAAGTGGTGACCGTGCTGCCGTTCCAGAACACGCTGGCAACCTTCCAGCTTACCGGCGCCGACATCCGCACAGCGCTTGAGAACGGCCTCGGCAAGATCGAAGAAGGCGCCGGTCGCTTCCCGCAGGTCGCGGGCATGAAATACAGCTACGACAAGTCCAAGCCACCAGGCAGCCGCGTCGTCTCCGTTGACGTCAAGGACGGCGATACTTTCGCTCCCCTCGACAATGCCAAGACCTACGGCGTGGTCACCAACAACTACATGCGCGCAGGCGGCGACGGTTACTCCATCTTCGCGACCGCCGGCAAGAACGCCTACGACTTCGGCCCCGACCTCGCCGACGTCACCGCCGACTATGTTGCGGCTCACTCGCCGTACAAGCCCTACACCGATGGCCGCGTGACCGAGGTCGCCGCCTCCGCCGCAACGCCCGGGCCGACGGCATCGGAAACAACTGTACCGGCAACGCCTTCGGCACCCACAACGCCGGCCGCTCCCCAAGCAACACCCGTTGCACCAGCAACAAAAGCCCCGGCTGCGAGCCCTGCCGCTCCGGCCCCAACCACGGAAGCGCCTGCAGCGGCGGCGCCTGCCGCCGAGGCGCCGGCGCTGGCCCCGAATACGCCGACCAGCCACGTCATCGCTTCGGGCGACACGCTGTGGGATCTCGCCAAGCAGTTCTACGGCGACGGCACGCTGTGGCGGAAGATTTCGGAAGCCAACGGCAAGCCGACGCCGCGCCACCTGACGATCGGCAAGGAGCTGCAGATCCCCTCCAAATAACGGGAAATTGGACAGCCGAAACGCAGACATCGCAAATCGAACTAAGACGATTTGTCCCAAGCAGAAAGGCCGGTTCGGGGTTCCCCGGATCGGCTTTTATTCCTATATGGGTGAACCATCGGAGCCGGGCTGCGTATGACCGCTTGGACGCGACAAGCATTGGGGTTTAGATGACGACCGTTGAAACAGCGCACCGCCCGGCGGAGCATCCTGATGTGAAGTTCGGCAAGGTCGGCGTGCTCCTCGTCAACCTCGGCACGCCCGATGGCACCGACTACACCTCGATGCGCCGCTATCTCAAGGAGTTCCTGACCGACAGGCGCGTCATCGAATGGTCGCCCTGGAAGTGGTATCCGATCCTTTTCGGCATCGTCCTGAACACTCGCCCCGGCAAGGTCGGCAAGGCCTATGAGCTGATCTGGAACAAGGACAAGAACGAGAGCTATCTGCGCACCTACACGCGCAGCCAGGCCGAACTGATGGCCGAACGCCTGAAGGACCTGCCCAACGTGAAGGTCGACTGGGCGATGCGCTACGGCACGCCGTCGATTGCCTCGCGCATCGATGCGCTGAAGGCCGACGGCTGCGATCGCATCGTGCTCTTCCCGCTCTATCCGCAATACGCGGCGGCCACCACGGCGACCGTCAACGACAAGGCCTTCCAGCACCTCCTGAAGATGCGCTGGCAGCCGGCGCTGCGCACCGTACCCGATTACCACGACGACGACGCCTACATCACGGCGCTGGCGAACTCGATCACCACGCATCTGGCGACGCTGGACTGGAAGCCGGAAAAGATCATCGCCTCCTTCCACGGCATCCCCATGTCCTATTTCAAGAAGGGCGACCCCTATTACTGTCAGTGCCAGAAGACCGGCCGTCTTCTGCGCGAAAAGCTCGGCCTGTCGAAGGACGAGTTCATGGTCACCTTCCAGTCCCGCTTCGGCCCGGAGGAATGGCTGCAGCCCTATACCGACAAGACGGTGGAACAGCTCGGCCGCGACGGCGTCAAGCGCATCGCGGTGCTAAACCCCGGCTTCGTCTCGGATTGTCTCGAGACGCTGGAAGAGATTGCCGAGCAGGCGGCGCATTCGTTCCATGAGAACGGCGGCGAGAAGTTCGCGCATATCCCGTGCCTGAACGACAGCGATGATGGCATGGCGGTGTTGGAGAAGGTGGTGCGACGAGAGTTACTGGGGTGGGTGTAATCGATTAGCGATCGCTGCGGCGCGCGGGGACACCCCCCTCTGTCCTGCCGGACATCTCCCCCTCAAGGGGGGAGATCGGATGGGCGCAGCCGCTCGCTCCAACCTCAATTGTTTGGCGTAAACTTCGCCACGAGGCGATCTCCCCCCTTGAGGGGGAGATGCCCGGCAGGGCAGAGGGGGGGTGCGCCACACGGTATAACTCCCCTGTCGCAGCCCCTCACACCCCCCGCTTGTTCCCCCACAACAGCACATGCAACTGCGGCAGCACCCGTGCCGAGAACCAGCGATCTTCAGTCACCTTGCCGACCAGCCAAAGCATCCGCTCCATGATCCCGTCGATATCGATGCGGGCATCGTCATCGTCAGGCGGTGGCGGCGTATGGTTGCCCGGCTGCAGGTACACGGGCAGTTCCGGATAGCGCAGTGACGTCTCTTTGGCGAAATCATAGTCCGCATCATCGAAGATCACGAACTTGAGCGCAATGCTCGGCGCCTTCCCGGCCGCCTCGAGACAGTCGGCAAACACATCCCAGTCCGTGGCCATCCCGCTCGACGGCGGCTTGGGCGAAAGCACCAGCACGTCCAGATCGGCGAACCAGTCACGGGCGACGCTGCCCTGCGTTTCGATCGCGAAGCGGTAGCCGTCGTTCTTGCCGCGCCGGATCAGCGGCTTCAGCGGCTGGATGGCCGGATTGCCACCCGACAGCGACACCATCAGCGGGCTGCCGCCCGAGAGTTCGCGTACTTCCTCCCAGATCGCCTGTGCCGTCATCGGCTTCCACTGGGCGCGATACTCGCTGTCGACAGCATGCAGCGTGTCGCACCATGAACAACGATAATCGCACCCACCGGTGCGCACGAACACCGTTGGCTGGCCGATCAGCATGCCCTCGCCCTGGATGGTCGGCCCGAAAATCTCGCTGATCCGGATCTTCTCCTGAGCCGCGCTCATGGCCGGTACTCCGCCCATGTCTTCGGAGTCTCGCTGACCTTCACGGCCGACGTCTCCGGCAGGATCGCCTTGCACCAGTCGTAGAAATGCTTCGCGAGATATTCCGACGTTACCCGTTCATGCCCCAGCACCTCGTTCAGATGCCGATGGTCGAAGCGGTCGTCGATATAGCGCTTCAGCGGCTGAAGCTCGTGATAATCGCGCACAAAGCCGTCATCGTTGAGTTCGGCCGACGCCAGCTCGACGACGACGATATAGTTGTGCCCATGCAGCCGCGCGCACTGATGATCGGCCGGCAGATGCGACAACTGGTGCGAGGCGGAAAAGTGGAACTCCTTGGTAATGCGGAACACGGCTCAGACCTCCGTGGCCGAAAAGCCTGACGTCGCCGCCTTCCAGAAATCAGCGTCGTCGTATTCGGTCGGATCCGTGACACCGGCCAGATGAAACGCCTCGCGCCGCTCCACGCAGGTGCCGCAGCGCCCGCAATGGCGCAGCCCGCCCTTGTAGCAGGACCACGTCTCGGCAAACGGTGCCCCGTGCTTCGCTCCGTCGGTGACAATATCCGCCTTGCTGACGTTGACGTAAGGCGCTTGCAGCCTGACGCTGGCATAGCCGTCGAGCGCCGCGTCCTGCATCGTCTGGAAGGCATCGATGAAGCCTGGCCGGCAATCCGGGTAGATGAAGTGGTCGCCGCCATGCACGGCAACGGCCACCGCATCCGCCTTTTGCGCGGCAGCAAGCCCGAAGGCAATGGCGAGCATAATGGCGTTGCGGTTCGGCACCACGGTCGATTTCATGGTCTCCTCGGCGTAGTGGCCGTCGGGCACGTCGATGTCGTCGGTCAGCGCCGAGCCGGTGAGATGGCTGCCGATCGGCCTGATGTCGATGATCTGGTGCGGCACGCCGAGCCTCATCGCGCAGGCAGCGGCATAGTCGAGTTCCTTGCGGTGACGCTGGCCGTAATCGAAGGAGAGCAGGCCGATGAGGGTTTGTTCGGCCGCCACTCTGTGGGCAAGCGAAACGGAGTCCAATCCGCCGGAGCAGATGACGATAGTCTTCATGATTGAGATCCCTTGTTTTGACCGGGTGGGCTGCGACCGGATACGGCGTGCCTTCTAGGCCAAAGGACGCCCGTTGTGAAGAACCAATCGGAACCCCATATTTGAGGTGTGACACCATGGCACGGCAGCCTGAGAGCGTGGCTTTCGGGATTGTCTCGGCTAAGGTGTGCTCATTCGATTCGATTTGGGGAGGAATTTCATGCTTTTGGGCGGCTTCGACATCGTGGTCATCGCCTTGGTGGTCCTCGTCATCATGGTGCTGTTCGCCGGCATCAAGACCGTGCCGCAGGGCTACCAGTACACGGTGGAGCGCTTCGGCCGCTACACCCGCACGCTCGGACCCGGCCTCAACATCATCACCCCCTTCATCGAGCGCGTCGGCGCCCGCATGAATGTCATGGAACAGGTGCTGAACGTACCGACCCAGGAAGTCATCACCAAGGACAACGCCTCGGTCTCCGCCGACGCCGTCTCGTTCTACCAGATCCTCAACGCCGCCCAGGCGGCCTACCAGGTCTCCAACCTTGAGAATGCCATCCTCAACCTGACGATGACCAACATCCGTTCGGTCATGGGCTCGATGGACCTCGACGAGCTGCTCTCCAACCGCGACGCGATCAACGATCGCCTGCTGCGCGTGGTCGACGATGCCGTCCAGCCCTGGGGGATCAAGGTGACCCGCGTCGAGATCAAGGACATCCAGCCGCCGCGCGATCTCGTCGACGCCATGGCCCGCCAGATGAAGGCTGAGCGCGAAAAGCGCGCCCAGGTTCTCGAGGCCGAAGGCTCCAGAAACGCCCAGATCCTGCGCGCCGAAGGCGCCAAGCAGTCGGCGATCCTGCAGGCCGAAGGCCAGCGCGAGGCCGCCTTCCGCAACGCCGAAGCCCGCGAGCGTCTGGCCGAGGCTGAAGCCAAGGCGACGAAGATGGTGTCGGAAGCGATCGCCGCCGGCGACGTGCAGGCGATCAACTACTTCGTGGCGCAGAAATACACCGAGGCGCTGACGGCGATCGGCTCGGCCAGCAATTCCAAGGTCGTGCTGATGCCGATCGAGGCCTCCGCCATCCTCGGCTCGCTGAGCGGCATCGGCGCCATCGCCCGTGAAGTCTTCGGCGACGGCGGCAATCCGCCCGTGTCCCCGGCCCCGCCGGCACCACGCCAGGTCTCTGCGCCGCGCACGACGCCGCAGGTCAACCCGTTCAATCCGAATTCGGAGCGCTGATCCATGCTGTCAGCCGTCACATCGGAGCTGGGGCCCTGGAGCTGGTGGGTGATCGGCCTCGTGCTGCTCGCCGCCGAGATGCTGGTGCCCGGCTTCTTCCTCGTCTGGATCGGTCTGGCGGCGATCGCCGTCGGCGCCCTGTCCCTGCTCTTCTGGGATGCCGCCTTCTGGGTCTGGCAGCTGCAGGCGATCCTGTTCGCCGCCTTTGCGGTCGCCGCCACCTTCATCGGCCGCAAGATCACCCGTGATCATGGTGAGACCGACGAACCCTTCCTCAACCAGCGCGGCGCCAGCCTCGTCGGCCGAACCGCCACGCTGGCCGAGCCGATTACCGAAGGCCACGGCCGTATCAAACTCGACGATACGCAGTGGAAGGTCACCGGCCCGGACCTGCCGGTCGGCGCAAGGGTGAAGGTGATTGCGAGCAACGGCCGCGACCTGACGGTCGAGCAGGCCTGATCGGATCAGCCTGCGCTGATCGAATTGGGATCAGGCGACGCCGATTCTCAGCAGATCGTGGAAGTGGATGAGGCCGACCGGGCGATTGTCGTCATCGACGACGATCAGCGCGCCGATGCTGTGCTTGTCGAGCAAGGCCAGCGCAGCCGTTGCCAGCACATTGGCCTTCACCGTCTTCGGCGACCGGGTCATGATGTCATCGACGATGAGTTCCGACAGGTTGCGCGTCAGATTGCGCGCCATGTCGCCTTCGGTGACGATGCCGCAAAGCCGTCCGTCCTCGTCGAGAATGCCGACGCAGCCGAAATGCTTGCGCGACAGGATCGAGATTGCCTCGGGCAGCGGCGTGCCCTTCACGACCAGCGGTACCCGTTCGCCGGTGTGCATGACATCGGCGACGTGGCTGAGCACGGCGCCGAGCTTGCCGCCCGGATGGAACACGTGGAAATCGCGCGCCGTGAAGCCGCGTGCCTCCAGCAGCGAAATCGCCAGCGCATCGCCCATCGCAAGCTGCATCAGCGTCGAGGTGGTCGGTGCCAGCCCGTGCGGGCAGGCCTCCTCCTCGTTCGGCATCAGCAGCACGACGTCCGACGCCTTGCCCAGCGACGAGGTGGGCGAGCAGGTCATGGCGATCAGCGGAATGGAGAAGCGGCGGGTATAGGCGATGATGTTGCGAAGCTCAACGCTCTCGCCGCCCTTCGATAGCGCCAGCACGGCATCGCCGCGACCGACCATGCCGAGATCGCCGTGATTGGCTTCGGCGGCGTGCATGAAGAAGGCGGGCGTTCCGGTGGAGGCCAGCGTCGCGGCGATCTTGACGCCGATGTGGCCGCTCTTGCCGACGCCGGTGACGATCACCCGTCCCGACAATTCGCCGATCAGCTCGACTGCCTGCAGGAATGGTCCGGCCAGATCGGCGTCGAAAGCCCGTTCCAGGGATTCCATCGCCCGTCTTTCGGTCCCGAGCGTCCGCTTGGCCGACTCGAGCACGCCGTTCTCGATGAGATTTACCGCTCTCTTGATCATGGCAATCCGTTAGCCGCTTTCTCGCATCCTGTCCACCGGCTGCTGATGGACGTCTATCCGGTGCCTTGGCAACGAATGCTTAACCACGAGGCTTTACCTTCGGGTAACCACTTCGAAGCATGCCGAGCGCCGATACATGAACCACTGGACATATACGAGCAGCCTGACACCGCTCCGCGCGGTCGGCTTTGCCGTGTCCATGGCGCTGGCCGGCAGCGTTTTCGGGGCATCCCCGGCATTAGCGCAATCGACGCAGACCCAAACATCGACGTCGGCATCGCCATCGACCTCCATCAATCGTGCCGCGCAATCCGCCTACCTCGCCACGCCTGATTCGACCGGCGACGAGAGCGATGACGGCACCTCAGTGCCGAGCACCGCCACCTCAGCCGATGAGGCTACAGCGACCACCGATACCGCCCGAAAGGCCAGCAACGGCGACCAGCCTGGCGACGAGACCACCGGCTCGATCCTCGACGAGGACATGATGCGGCTGAACACCCGCGAGGCACCGCTCGACGAGCGCCGGCCGCGCAAGCCGGACAGCTATATCTCCACCGAGGAGACACCGGGCATACGCATCGGCACCTTCGTGCTGCGCCCGACCGTCAGCCAGAGCATCAACACCGAGACGCAGAAGGATGGCGGCACCAAGGAGACACGCGCCTTTCTCGAAACGGACATGAAAACCACGCTGACCTCCGACTGGGGCCTGCATCAGCTGCTGATCACCAGCGAGGGCGCCTGGCAGCGGAACATCAGCGGCGAAGGCGAGGAACAGCCGGACTTCAAGATCGACGGCGACCTCAGGCTGGATCTGCCGGAAGAGACCACCGCCCACCTGACCGGCGGCTACCACTATTACCGCCAGGACACCGACGACCCGAACGCGATCCAGAACGCCGACCAGCAATCGGCCGTGCAGGAGTTCAATCTCGGCGCCGCCATCGAGCGCGACTTCGGCATATTGCGCGGCAGCACCGGCATCGAGCTGACGCGCAGCATCTATTCCGACGCGACGCTGTCTGACGGTACCACCGTTTCTCTCAGCGACCGCAACCAGACATCAGGCACACTGCGCGGGCGCGTCGGCTACGAGCTGTCGCCGGTTCTGATCCCTTTCATCGAAGCCAATGTCGGCAAGACCATCTATGACGAGACGACAGACAGCCAGGGCTATAGCCGCTCCGGCAATTCCTACGGCGCCAAGGGCGGCGTCGAGGTCGATCTGGGCGAGAAGCTGCGGGGCGAAGTCGGCCTCGGCTACGAGATCGCGCGCTTCGACGACAGCCGGCTGTCCGATATCGACGCAGCCGTCGTCGATGCCAGCGTCCGCTGGTCGCCGCTCCGGGGCACGGATATAGATTTCGGTCTGCAGACAAACATTCAGCCGTCCACGACGGCCGGCGAAGCGGGCTATATCTCACGCGCAATGACCACGACCGTGACGCATCAGCTGCGCGACAATCTGGTCGGCACGTTTCTGGGTGGGATAACCTTGCGCGACTATCCGTCGGATAGCCCGACCAGCGACGAAACGGTCTACACGACCAGCGCCGGTCTGACCTGGAACATCAACCGCTATCTCGATCTGACGAGCACCATCGGCTACGAACTGACGTCCAGAAAAGTCGGCGCCGACTCGCAGCAATGGCGAGCCGGCGTCGGTCTCAAGCTAAAGCGATAGCGAGGAGGAAAGACCGCTTGCCGGTCCTCCCTCCGGTTGAAATCAGAGGCCCTTCAGCAGTTCCTTGAAGCCGTCGATCACGGTTGGGCGGATGTCCGCACGCTCGAGCGCGAAGGCGACGTTGGCGAGGATGAATCCATCCTTGGCCCCGCAGTCGTAGGTCGTGCCCTTGAAGTGGTAGCCGGAAAAATCCTGATCCTTCAGCAGCTTCAGCATGCCGTCGGTGAGCTGGATTTCGTTGCCGGCACCGCGTTCCTGCGTTTCGAGGATCTTGAACACCTCCGGCTGCAGGATGTAGCGGCCGTTGATGAAGAAGTTCGAAGGCGCAGTGCCCTTCGCAGGCTTCTCGACCATGCCGGTGATGTGGAAACCATCGCCGATTGCGTCACCGACGCCGACGATGCCATACTTGTGAGCCTGATCAGGCGCGCACTCTTCCACTGCGACAATGTTGCCGCCGCTCTGGGCATAGAGGTCGATCATCCCCTTCATGCAGCCCTTGGTGTCGCTCTTCATGATCATATCGGGAAGCAGCAGCGCGAACGGCTCGTCGCCGATGATCTCGCGGGCGCACCATACGGCGTGTCCGAGACCGAGCGGCTCCTGCTGGCGCGTGAAGCTGACCGTGCCGGCCTTGGGAAGCTGGCCGGCCAGAAGCGTGATCTCGGCATTCTTGCTGCGCTCGCGCAGCGTCTGCTCGAGTTCGAAGTGAATGTCGAAATAGTCTTCGATGATGTGCTTGTTACGACCGGTCACGAAGACGAAGTGTTCGATGCCGGCTTCCAGCGCTTCGTCGACCACATACTGAATGATCGGCTTGTCGACCACGGTCAGCATTTCCTTCGGTACGGCCTTCGTGGCCGGAAGAAAGCGCGTGCCGAGACCGGCGACCGGGAATACAGCTTTGCGAACTTTTTTATGCTCTGCCACACAGGCCTCCTGCGATGATTCTACCGCTTGAAATATAACGCAATTTTGATTGGATTAGATGAGATTTGCTACGGATTTGCAAATGGTGACTGCGTTCGTTTGTCATGGTAAAGAATTTGTTGACTCCGTTCGGGTAGTCTCAGGTCCGAGCGGTAATTTCGCGCTCTGCTGTGCCTGAAACGAAAGGACGGATGACCGCCGATGACTCAAAATCACAAATACTCCCTTCGTGGTCTTGCTCTCGCATTCATCATGACCGCGTCCGCCAGTCTGGCTCCCATAAACGCGAAAGCCGACCAGCGGTTCCAGAAGTGGATCGCGGACTTTTACCAAACAGCCGCTCAAAATGGCATCAGCAAGGCAACGTACCGCAAAGCCTTCTCCGGCGTCAGCGATCCTGACCCGACGGTGCTCGAAAAAGCGGCCTATCAGCCTGAATTTACAACGAAAATCTGGGACTATGTCGATTCCCGTGTAAATCCGTATACCGTGCAAATCGGTCGGAAAATGATGGTGAAACACGCGTCCACGTTGAATTGGATCGAGCGGAATTTCGGTGTCGACAAGACGATTCTGCTGGCGATCTGGTCGATGGAATCGAATTACGGGGCGATTCTCGAGAAGGACGACCGGCTGCATTACGTCCCGCGCGCGCTGGCAACGCTTGCCTACGCCGACCAGAAACGCGCCAAGTTCGCGCAGAAACAGCTGATTGCCGCCCTGAAAATCTTGCAGAACGGCGACATCTCGCCCGACGGCATGACCGGCTCCTGGGCCGGCGCCATGGGCCACACCCAGTTCATCCCGACCAGCTATCTCCTCTATGCGGTCGACGCCGACGGCAACGGCCACCGCGACATCTGGAACTCGGTTCCCGATGCGCTGGCGACCTCCGCCAATCTGCTGGCAAAGAACGGCTGGGATACCGGCAAGACCTGGGGCTACGAAGTGCAGGTTCCATCAAGTGCCATGAAGCAGGTCGGCAAGACGCTGACGCTGTCGCAGTGGTCGGCGCTTGGCCTCAAGCGCCCCGGCGGCAACGGCTTCAAGAATGGCGGCGACAAGGCCGTGTTGAAAATGCCGGCCGGCAACGACGGTCCCGGCTTCCTGATGACCGCCAACTTCTTCACCATCAAGAAGTACAATTCCTCCGACAGCTATGCCATCGCTGTTGGCCTGCTCGCCGACGAGATTGCCGGCTATGGCGGCATGAAACAGCGCTGGCCGCGTCCTGATGGTACGCTCGACGTCAAGGAAAAGTTCGAGCTGCAGACCCGCCTGAAGGCACTCGGCTATTATGATGGCGAAGTCGACGGCAATTTCGGCAGTGGTTCGAAGGCGGCGATTGCAGCCGTGCAGGGACGCATCGGCATGCAGGCGGACGGCGAACCTTCGCTGCCGCTGCTGAACGCGCTGCGCAGGTAAGTGGACGCAAGCCGAGCGATCAAAAACACGCGCATTGCGCCATGGGGTGTGGACTGAGGTTCCGCTCCATGAGAAAATAGGCGCCGATGCGAGGCGGCTGACAATGCGTAAACGAGTAAACAGAACGATGGCCCGCTGGGGCGCTTTCGGCGCCGCCGCGCTGGTGTTTTCATCGGGCATCCTGCCGCCGGTTCCGGTAGCCGAGGCGCAGGAACGCTATTACCAGCGCCGCTCCATTCTCGATTTCTTCACTGGCCGCCGCTACATCGACGAGGCACCGCAGGTTCCGGACGGATACGCACCGCCACGCGCCATCCCGCAGAAAAAGAAGAAGGCGCCACCGAAGGCCGCGGTCTCGGCGCCCCGCCCTGCCCCGGTCGCGGCCCCGGAAGAAAAGGTCGTCCAGAAGCTCGACAACGCCCAGAAGATCCTCGTGGTCGGCGATTTCCTTGCCGGTGGCCTCGGCGTCGGCATGGATGCGGCCTTCCAGGATTCGCCGGGTATCCTGATCGAGACCCACAGCAATGTCGCCTCCGGCCTGGTGCGCGACGACTACTACAACTGGCCGGCGCAACTGACAAAGTTCATGGACGAGGCCAAGCCCGCCATGGTGGTCGTGATGCTGGGCGCCAACGACCGCCAGCAGATGGTCACCGACGTCGGCAAGGAGAAGTTCCGCACTGATGGCTGGTACGCCGAGTATCAGCGCCGCGTACTCGCCTTCGCCAAGGACGTCACGTCAAGAAAGATCCCGCTTCTCTGGGTCGGCCTTCCGGCCTTCGATTCGCCGTCGATGATGGCGGATGCCGTGCAGATGAACCAGGTCTATCGCAAGCAGGTGGAGTCGATGGGCGGCGAGTTCGTCGATATCTGGGATGGCTTCGTCAGCGAAGGCGGCGATTTCATCGTCACCGGTTCCGACATCAACGGCCAGCAAGTACGCCTGCGCACCTCCGACGGCATCAACATGACCGAGGCCGGCCGCCGCAAGATGGCGTTCTACGTCGAAAAGCCCGCCCGCCGCATTCTCGGCACGCAGGCAAGCCCCGATCTGGTGCGCCTCGACACCACCACCGCGCCACCGATCGGCCTGTCGTCCAACCCGGCAGACCACACCGACCCGATCAGCCTCTCCGATCCCAACCTCGACGGCGGAACCGCCCTTCTCGGCGGCACTATCCAGCCGGTCAGTGCAGGCCCAGCGAGCTCTGGCAAGTCGCCGCGCGACAGACTGGTGCAGGACGGCGAGATGGCCAAGCCACCGGCCGGCCGCGTCGACGACTACAGCCTGCCGACGGTTAAGCCGGCAGCCGAGGTTTCGGCCAAGTAACGCCAAACCGCAGACTCTCTCTTCAGGAAGCCGATGCCATCTCGGCGTCCTGATGCACCGCATCGACGAGAAAATCGAGCACGGTGCGCACCCGTAGCGGAATGTTCCGACGCGAGGGATAGACCACGTTAATCGGCAGCCGCGATGGCGGGAACGCCGGCATCAACTTCACCAGCCTGCCAGCCTCGACGTCGGCCCCCACCAAAATATGTGACAGAACGGCAAGGCCGCTGCCGGCGAGCACGGCGCGATGGACGGCCACCGAATTGTTGGCCGTCAGCCGCGGCGATATCCGCACCTGCGTTTCTTCGGCGCCGTTGGAGAAGGCCCAGATCCGGCTTTCGCCGGCGCGGCTGTAGCACACGCACTCGTGCGAACAGATCGCGTCGGGTGTTTCCGGCGCACCGCGCATCTCCAGATAGGAGGGCGCGGCGACGAGAAAGGCGGTGGTCCAGCCGATCCGCCGACAGATCAGGCTGCCATCGGAGACCGCGCCGAGACGCACCTCGAGATCGATCCCTTCGCCGACCAGATCAGACGGCTCCTCGCGAAAAATCAGTTCCACCGTCATCGCCGGATGGCTCTGCAGCAACCGTGGCAGCCGGTCGCTCATATAGATGCCGAGCGGCGCCGGCAGGCTCATCCGCACCTTGCCGGACACCGTCCCGCCATCGCCGCAGGTCGCCTCCCCCAATGCATCCACCGCATCGACGACCTTGCGGGCCATCGGGATCATCTGCTCGCCCTCGGCCGTGACCGCCAGCGCGCTGGTCGAGCGGTGCAGCAGCCGC